>Ga0208669_1000198_pt1 | contig 25062 bp, 41 predicted proteins | sample 21_taG_FD_184095 | JGI IMG/M metagenome (GOLD analysis project Ga0208669, IMG submission 184095) | Marine viral communities from the Subarctic Pacific Ocean - 21_ETSP_OMZ_AT15319 metaG (SPAdes) (version 2) | ecosystem: Environmental > Aquatic > Marine > Oceanic | place: Pacific Ocean | collected...
GACAATCTATCGTTAGTATCCAAAGCTTTCTGTAAGAAAGATATAAGTAAGTCTGCCTCACCTTGTAGGTACTTCATAGCATCGTCATACGTCCACTCGCTAGGCATGTTGTCTTGGAATCCCTGACTGACATGCAAAGGTGCATCCTCAACTACGTCTAAGAATTTACGTATACCATCAGCATCTAAGTACCCATCGTCATCACACATAGGCAAGACATCTTCCCACCACGACAGGTTCATCGCCCACAGTACGCTACCTGAGTTGTACGAGTCCCTGTAATACACATCACCCTGTTTATACAGGTCGTCATACACATCCATCATGTGTTTCTTTTGTGCCTCTGTTAGTTCATCGTGATTTGCATCGTGTGCAAAACCCTCAAGCGTTTCTTTTTTATCTGCAAACTTTTTATCGTATGCCTTCTCTAAATATACATCTGCACCCATTACTTTTTCTCCTTATTTTTTTTATTTAATTTTAGTTTTAACAACCATCGCTTGGGCATCTTACGTTTGCCCACAACTCCATCGACCTCATCAGGGCAACTGTCTCGCCACACCTTCTCAGCATCTTTAAGATTCATTGTTTTTCTCCAATAGTTGTACACCCATCTTACGTAACATATCCATCACCATGTTATGTAATGTCATGTTAGGTTCGTGACGAAACACAAGTGTCTCATCGTTTAAACTGTCTCTTGCAGTCAACAGGATATCCCCATCGTTCTTGAATTCAACAGTCATAGTTAGTTCCCCATCAGGGATGCTTTCATTCATACGCTTACTCCAATTCGTAATTAATTAATACACTACACTTGCCAACAATCATGTCACCAAACGCAGTACGTCCTGTATCCATGAGCCATGTGTACCATTTAGTAGAAGCCATCTGATTGATTACGTTTGAGTTATCAAACTTACCTTCTTCGTCTATGATCGCATGACATTCCTTGTCATCATGCATGACAGTAATGACCTCAATCATTCCACTCTTAGTCCACGACTGCATCGTTTCCAAGTCCGGCTTTTCATCGTACTCTACTATTTCAAAGAACTCACCCTCATCATTAGGCACATCAAATATGTGCATCACATTATATGTATCAGTCATTGTCACCCCCTAGTGCAATATTTCTTCGTTAATAATTCGCTCAGCTTGAGCATTGAAACCTTCATCGACTTCTTCATCAGTCATCTTGACCATCTGCTCTGTATCAATCCTGTGCTGATTCCATTCCTCATACCAATCAAGCCTCTCACTTACATCGGCAAGCATGTCTTTCACAAAATCTTTTTCTGTACGCAACATCATGTTGCAAAGAAACGCAGTAAGCATGTCATACCACATGTTCACAGGTGATGAGCCATCACGTTGGAATAACTCTTCGTGACCTACCATGTTTACAAAGGTATTCGTATACCCCCATATCCTTTCGTATGTTTCAATACACTCCTCTAAGTCATCACCTTCACCACGTACAGTCTCGGCAATCTTGTTTAAGATTTCTTTATCTTTTTTATTCATGTTAATATCTCCTTGATATTATTTTAGTTATAGTTACCAACATGTCAACGTAATTTAACATTACGTTTACACATCCTCCAAGAACCTATCACCATAAGCCTCTGTTGCATTGATTGCTTGATCTACTGCGTTTATGAGTATACCAATCTGTATGTATCCATTATCAGGTAGACAGGCAAGCAAATCTTTTGCGTTGTACAGATTCTGTACCGCTTGCTCATATATTTTCTTATGATCTTCACGTTCACCTAAGTCAGTTTCAAATTCCTCACTCATGCAAACCTCCTGTATTTTCTGCGGTTACTTGGTTTAGTTCTGTTTAAACATTCTACAACCACACTATTCCACAAGCCTAGTATACATACACCAACACCAACACCTGATGCAAAGAGGATATACACATCAACCCCCCCTACATCATACGCAATATGTAAACCATACGTATAACCTAGACCACCAAATGCAACTAATCCCATAGCAGTTGCCACTATTATTATGATGTTAAGCATCACCACTCTCCTTATTATCAACAGGTTCACCTGTTATTTTATCCACAGGGTATGCATGTACTCGCATACCTTCTGCCTCACGTGTCACCTCAACTCTAAGAGTTTGTCCTTCTTTAAGTTTAGGTTCTTCCTCTGCGATGGCTAACTTGATAGCCATCTGTATTCTTTCTTCTATTGAATACTCCATAATTTTTCTCCTTATATGTAGTAGGTATATTCATATACATTCATATACCCTACTACTTATCTTCTAACTTAGTGCCATCCCAATCTAAACCTTGCGTTTGATTCTCGTATATCTTAATCGTCCTATACATCTGTCTGTCCATGTTACTCTCACGCATTTCGTTCACAGATGGGAAGTACACACAACCATGCCTCATGTGAAGTGGTAACTCAGCCGGAGTACCATATCCATATGCCCAATCCTCTTCTGCATTGAGTTGACGTTCAGTCAAGGCAAAGATGATCTTGCGTAGCATAGATGGATGTACCATCGCATAAGCACATCTGTCTATGTCCAATGGCTGACCGGCAGTCTTTAAAGGCATTTCTATCAAGCCATTATTGCCATGTGCTTTCGTATACTCAATCAATGTAATTGCACAGGACAATCCACTATCTTCAAGCTTATCTACAAGCGAGAGTATGCTTGCACCTCTGCGCATCAAAGTCTTTTCATTGATGTGCGCTGATGCACTTATGTTGACCTTGATCTCAACCACTCTACCCATAGAGCGTTCATCACCAAGCGGACTCATCATATGTGATGGGCAACCTGACACATACAGAGGTATGTTAGGCATGTATCCGGCTACGTTGTACTCATGTGATGGCAGTCTCTCGAATGACGTAGATGCATGAGCCATATCCAATTCATCAGACATGTGTTGCCTACCATCTTTCCATCCATACTCTGCGAGTTCCATAGCACCATTAACGTCTACGTTACCGCTCCATTTGTCAGGGGCATCATCAGATGCACATCTACCCTTCCATTTAGGTATGTTAGGGTCTTTTAAAAACCCTAACATTTCATCAAAGGTCTCAAACCTCATAGCAAAATTATTATTAGCCATAACTTTCTCCTTGTTTAAACAGTCTTACACACCAGCTTCAGAACGAATCCTCTTCACAGTATCATCATCTAAGCCACCAAATACGTACTGACTAAGCACATCTTCCATGTCACATCCATCAAGTATTGCACGTCCACCCTTGATACTTGCTCTAGGTGATATGACACAACGTATCTTCATGTCATCCTTCGCCTTACGTAACTTCTGTACGATCTTCGTGAAGTTCCTGTCAGGACTGATCTTCAACTCAAGCTTTTCATCATAGTCAAGGCTGATGACTGGCTTAAATCTGTCAATCGTTGCACCATCAAGCTGATTCCTACCAACGTACTCCCTGTCTGCACCTCTACCATATGTGTTGGCACATGCAATCAAGCGGAAGTTCGGATGTTTCTTGACCACTCCACATGGGAAGTCAGCTACGTCATTCTCCATTGATGCATTGAGAGCAACCAATGCTTGTGGATTAGAACCATCGATTTCATCGAACAGGAACAAGCCACCATCACGAAAGCACTTGACGAATGAGGACTCAACGTAGTTACCATTAGCATCCATGTATCCTCTTACTTCGTAAGCTTGGAACATAGCACCGGACATACCAAATTGATAATCATCTTGGTCGAAGGCTTTGCCTAACATGTCTGTCAACTGCGTAGCCATTGTGGTTTTACCACTACCCGCACCGCCTACAAGAAGCACGTTATCGCCACGTATCAAGGCTTTGAGTACCTGTGGTAACTTCTCATGCATCAGACCATCGAACTCAACCGCACCGCTAGGCTTGGGTATCTCAACCACAGTCTTGCCACCGCCATGCTTTTCAATCAGATCAACGATCTGCTTTTCATTAACACCATCGTGGCAACCATCATCCAATGTTGGATGCACCTTCTTGATGATATCAACGATCTCTTTCTCAAGAGCGTTCTTAGGCTCATACTCCGGAGGAGTATCAGACTCACCATCGCCATCAGACTCATGCTCGGACTCGGACTCGGAAGAATCATCCTTTTCACCATCTGCATCATCTGCATCATGTGGCTCACCATCACCGCCATCGCCATCATCCGCATCAGCTTTTAGCTGAGCGATATCAATGTCGTTGTACAGAGCGATGAGTTCCTCATCGGACATCTGACTAGCACGTTTGCCATAGGCAACTGCTAACTTTTTAAGAACCCTACGCTCACCATCGGTGAGAGTATCCAATGTGCAAGGGAAACCAAACATTGCTTTAGCACTTTCAGCAATGCTGAGTATCAAATCTACATTCATGTGTATCTCCAATTAACTGCGTTTAAACAACGAACAGACTATCAGTCTGCTCACAAGCCGGACATGGTGCAGTTTCCATATCTAGCATAGCTACGTTCTTACGACTTGTACGGAAGTGAAAGTCGCAACTACCACAGGATACTTTCAGCATCCTAGTGGACTGTTTCTTAGTGAAGTCAATATCGATTGCTCCATGTGGATAGTCTCCTAAGAGACCAAGCACATCATCAATCTGCTCCTTCAAGCGGTTACCGGCATGGGTAGAGGTAAGTTTGCCCTCAAGACCAATCTTTCTCGCTAAGCGAGCAAATAAACCCTTGTGACCACTCTCATTCTTATCCACCACATGAACAAGTTCATGTGCAAGTATCTCCAATGCTTGAAAGCCATCATCGATCACAGGATTGATAAACACTTCAAAGTGATTATCACTTGATGCATCAGCATGTATGCAGACACCAAGCACCTTACCACCTCGGTGACGAGGTGCATATCCAACAGACACCCTGTAGGGTGGCATGTCATCCCAATGACCATCATCATTCGCAAAGGTAGAGATCAGTTGATCTGCACCTTCGGTGAGCCAAGCCTCACGATCAGTATAATTTTCCATAGTTTTTCTCCATGTTTAGTTTAAATACTCTCTTCACTTAAGTTCAGAGAGTAGTTTAAACAAAGGGTTATTAACAAGTTGGAACAGTTCCGCCATCAACTTTCACAAAGTGAAATCCGGCATCATCCCAACAGAATCTGTAGAGGTCATCCTTCTCTATTTCCCATTTAAGCAGATGCTTAAATTCATCGCCTTTCACATGCCCTACGCTCAGCCTGACATGCTTGCTTCCTGACCATGGGAGTAGGCACAAGTCCTCATACTTGCTAGGCAAAGTGTTGTCATCATCAGCGAAGTAGATTGAGCCTATCACTTCATCAAGCAAGGCTAATTGAGCAAAGCTTACATCTTTAGGCAGATATAAAAAGAATCCCTTCTTTTTATGAAAGGATGCCAACAAGGCTACGCCTTTGCAGTAAAGCACACCGCCCATGGTGGTGTAATCATCAGTTCTAAAGGTTATACCTTTAATCAATGCATCAGCGACTCTTTCCCTTGGTTGCATCAGCACGCCATTTGGTCGGTGAGTTGCTACCTCAGTAGCAGATTCTAAGTTTTCCATATTCATTCTCCAGTTGTTGTTTAGGGGATTAGGTTTAAATCCCCTTTCACTACGTTCAAGGGGTTTAAACCAATCCTCTTTACCATTTTCGTTCTCTCAACATTCGCCATGGTAGCGTAGGACATAATGCACGTCAACTACTGATTGAATGTGGGGTTGCCGAAGGAATCGTATTGATCTACGAAAAGGTATGATTTATCATACCTCCATGACAGATCAAAAGACAAAGAATCCCATAGGTACACTAAGCGTCAAAGAACGCTTATATGCTAGGTATAAGGCTCAAGGCTATTCCAATGGCAAGAGCGCAGAACTAGCCGGATACAAGGGTGGTACAAGTGCAGAAAAGCAAGGCTACAGACTGTCCAAAAAAGCTGATATACAAGACGAAATCGCAAGGATATTGGCGGAGCAAGAGACTAGGTCTCTTATTGATAGGGAATCACACCTCGATGAACTGGCAAAGCTAAGGGATAAGGCGGTTGATACAGGACAGATCGGCTCAGCAGTAACTGCTGAACACTACCGAGGCAAGGTTGCTAACTTATATACCGAGAGACTAGAAGTCTCAGATGCTAATAAGGAGTCCTCCGATGAGATAATGACTCGTATCAGTAAACTGCTTGGCAAAGAACAGACCGATAAAGATTCATCTTTACACTAGGGAACTGTTTAAACCTTCTCCAAACTGCGCAGGTCACGCGTACCAATGTGTTTACACATTTCCTGTGTAGGCGCACACAGTTTTAGCGACACCCCACCCCCCCTGTACACAAGCGGGACTCCGCGCGCACACATATACATACTGTTTCAAATTTTCACACAGTAAAAAATGAGTTTTATTTAACATAGTATTTACATACCCCACCCCCCTAAACACAGATAAACGCTCTAGGTTCACATGGCTAGAAAAATTTTGCATATAATTTTGGGGATGTGAGGCTAGTCTATGTTAGTTCCTAATAGCTGTTAACCAGCCTCACTGGGTAGAATGGACAGGATTTGTTGAGAGTGTAAGACTGTCCTCTGGAGATACCCTTGCACTACAGTATATAGAGTTGTAATATGGTTGACAATACTACATATGGGTATATCACAGAAACAGTTGAGAGAGGTTATGGGTCATCTTACAGATGACAATCTTGCTAAGCTTAATGGACCGCAACGTAAGGAACTTGACAACCTCATAGTAAATTTAGAGAAGGCAGTTGTAAGGGAACAGTCGCAAGATAGTTTCTTAGACTTTGCTGATTCTGTATGGCAAGAGTTTATGTGTGGAGCGCATCATAGAAAGATGGCTGAAGCTTTTGAGCGTGTAGCTAATGGTGAATGTAAACGCTTGATGATAAACATGCCTCCTAGATTTGGTAAGTCACAGTTAACATCGTGGTTACTACCAGCATGGATAGTTGGCAGACAACCGCATAAGAAGATCATTATGGCTTCACATACTGCTGAACTGTCTCTCCGTTTCGGTAGAATGGTGCGTAACCTTATTGATAGCGAGGAGTATCAGGATATATTTCCAGACGTAAGTTTGAATCTCGATTCTAAAGCAGCTGGACGATTTGATATATCGGGTGGCGGTGAATATTTTTCAATCGGAGTTGGCGGTGCGGTAACGGGTCGTGGTGCGGATTTGTTAATTATTGATGACCCACACTCAGAACAACAAGGACAGTCTGCTGATCCAAAAATTTTCGAAAGCACATACGACTGGTATTTATCCGGTCCTAGACAGCGTTTGCAGCCGGGTGGTGCGATTATCATTGTTATGACTAGATGGGGTAAGAAGGACTTATGTGGTTCTATACTTAAGGATGCAGCTACAAGAGACAACAGTGATGAATGGGAAGTAATTGAATTACCAGCTATATTGCCATCAGGCAGAAGTCTATGGGAAGAATACTGGAAGGTAGATGAACTTGAAAAGATTAAGGCAACTCTACCTATATCACATTGGGAGGCGCAGTATCAACAGAACCCTGTATCGGAAGAGAGTGCTATTGTTAAACGTGAATGGTGGAAGGAGTGGGAATATAAAGAACCTCCAGCATGTGAATTCATTATTCAATCATGGGATACCGCCTTTTTAAAAACACAACGATCTGACTATTCAGCTTGCACTACTTGGGGTGTATTCTATAAAGAAAATGAAAATGGCTATCCTGCTCCACAAGTTATATTACTAGATGCATTTCAAGAAAGAATGGAGTTTCCTGAACTTAAACGTAGAGCATTTGAAGAGCATCAACTATGGATGCCTGATGCTTTTATTGTTGAGGCAAAAGCTGCTGGTTCACCTTTAATATTTGAATTAAGACAAATGGGCATACCTGTACAAGAGTTTACACCTTCTAGGGGTAACGATAAGATTGCACGTGTAAACGCAGTAGCAGATTTATTCGCATCAGGAACAGTATGGTATCCGAAGAAAAGATGGGCAGAAGAAGTTGTAGAACAGTTTGCATCTTTTCCTGTAGGAGACCACGATGACTTAGTAGACTCTTCAACACAAGCTTTGTTAAGGTTTAGACAAGGTGGATTTATCAGATTAGAGCATGATGATGATGAGTATGAAGATGTGTCTGATAGGGTTGCTAAATACTATTAATATATTTAAACTGATCTAAATGGCTGAAGAAAACATTGACATAACTGTTGTTGATCCTGAAGTGGTCACAATAGAAACAGAAGATGGGGGGATGTTAATTGACTTTGATCCTACCTCCTTAGATGAACAAGTACCCTTTGATGCTAACTTAGCAGAATATTTATCAGAAAAAGATTTATCTTTCTTAGGACACGAACTTGTGTCAGCTTATGAATCAGATAAAGATTCTAGGTCTGATTGGGAAAAGACATACACAGAAGGTTTAGATAACCTTGGATTAAAGATAGAAGAACGTAACGAGCCTTGGGCTGGTGCGTGTGGTGTTTATCATCCACTATTATCAGAAGCGGTTGTACGTTTTCAATCACAAGCTATTACAGAAATATTTCCAGCAGCAGGTCCAGTACGAACTAATATAGTTGGCAAGATAACTGACGATAAAGAACAACAAGGTAAACGTGTTCAAGACTATATGAATTATCTTCTTACAGAAGAAATGAAAGAGTATAGGAATGAAACAGAGAATATGTTGTTTAGTTTGCCTTTAGCTGGATCAGCATTTAAAAAGATTTACTACGATGTGAACATGCAAAGACCATGTTCTATGTTTATACCAGCAGAAGACTTTGTTGTTAGCTATGGTGCGTCTGATTTAAGAACAGCTGCACGTGCTACTCATGTTATGAGGATGACATTAAATGATATTTTAAAGTTACAGTACGCTGATTTTTATAGAGAAGTAACTTTACCACAGTCTAGTATAGGTGCAGATAGGATTAGAGCAAAGTATGCAGAGTTAGCAGGTGATAATCCTAACTACGAGTACGATGTAAACAGCTATAGCAAAGATGGAATGCACACTTTGTTAGAAATGCATGTAGATTTAGACCTAGTAGGTTTTGAAGATGAACGTAATGGCAACAAAACAGGTATTGCCTTGCCTTATGTAGTAACAATAGATCAAGGATCAGGTGAAGTTCTATCAATCAGGCGTAATTATTTAGAGTCTGACCCCATGAAAGAGCGTAGACAACACTTTGTTCACTATAAATACATGCCCGGATTAGGCTTTTATGGGTTCGGATTGATACATATGGTAGGTGGACTAGCAAAATCTGCTACTTCTTTGCTTAGACAACTGGTTGATGCAGGTACTTTAGCTAATTTACCGGGTGGTTTGAAGACTAGAGGTCTTAGAATCAAGGGTGATGACACTCCAATCTATCCCGGAGAGTTCCGTGATGTAGATATTCCGGGTGGAAGCATCAGAGACAACATAACTTTCCTTCCATATAAAGAACCATCAGGCACTTTGTACCAATTATTAGGAAATATTGTAGAGGAAGGACGTAGATTTGCTTCTATAACAGACTTGAAGGTGTCTGACATGAACAATCAAGCACCTGTAGGTACGACATTAGCGTTATTAGAGCGCAATATGAAGGTGATGGGCGCGATTCAAGCTAGATTACACGCATCCATGCGCCAAGAACTAGGAATCTTGTCGGATATCATCAAAGATTACATGCCAGCAGACTATGAATACGAAGTTGATGGCGATACAGCCATAAAAGCTGTAGATTTTGACGAAAGAGTAGACATAATTCCAGTATCAGACCCAAATGCAGCGACAATGGCGCAAAGAATCATGCAATATCAGGCAGCTTTGCAACTTGCACAGTCTGCACCACAGTTATACGACCTACCAAAGCTACATAGACAGATGTTAGAGGTGTTAGGCATACGTGATGCGCAAGATATCGTACCATTAGAGGATGACATCAATCCTACAGACCCTGTATCAGAGAATATGGACATACTTAATGGCAAACCTGTAAAAGCTTTCGAGTATCAAGACCATGCTGCACATATCACAGTGCATATGTCTATGTTACAAGACCCCAAGATACAAGAACTTGCTGCCCAAGCACCTAACGCTGACGCAATACAGGCTGCACTAAGCAATCACATAGTAGAACACTTAGGATTTGAATACAGAAGGCAGATAGAAGAGGAGATAGGAACTAAACTACCACCTGTAGGAGAACCACTACCACCAGAAATAGAACTAAGACTATCAACTCTAGTGGCAGCAGCAGCACAACAACTGCTTGGTAAAAACTTACAAGCTGCACAGATGGAACAGGCACAAGAACAGATGCAAGACCCTGTTCTACAAATGCAACAACAGGAACTTGCTATCAAAGCACAACAAGCACAAGACAAAACAAACACTGATGAGGCACGTATAGCTGCTGACTTAGAAAAAGCTAGAATGAAAGATGAACTAGAGCGTATTAAGATAGAAGCTGAACTTAATATGGCTGGTGCTAAAGTTGGTTCTGACATAGCTAGAGTATCTGCACAAGAAAGAACTAAAGGTGCAGAGATAGGTAGAAAGATCGCAGAAACTTTAACTAAAGATTAATGGAAGTTGATATAAAGTTTACAGAAGACTTGACACAGAGTTTAAACGATGAGATAAATAGAATTACTGAAGTCATTATAGATGGAGAAATAAAGGACCTTACGGAACTTTACCACTATAAGGGCAAGATCGAAGGGTTACGTATTGCCCTCCGTGAGATAACTGATAAATATAATTCAGTTGTAGAAAGTTAATACGCACCTTTCATGGTGAAAGGAAAGGAGAACGTCAAACTCCTATATATATTTGATGCAACATAAGGAAACTTATGACAGTTGAAGCAGTAAAAGAGGAAGCTGTAGAGCAAGCGGAATCCGCAGAACCTACACAACTTCCCGAACCTCAAGGGTATAAAATATTGATAGCACTACCAGAACACGAAGAAGTATCTGATGGTGGTATTATTATTGCAGACCAATATAGAAAGAGAGAGGAGACAGCATCCATAGTGGGTTTTGTTTTGAAGATGGGTCCAGATTGCTATAAAGATGAAACTAGATTTCCTACAGGACCATACTGTAAGGAAGGCGATTTCATTATTATGAGATCATATAGTGGCACACGCATGAGTATTCATGGCAAAGAATTTAGACTTATTAATGATGATACTGTAGAAGCTGTTGTAGATGACCCTAGAGGAATAGAGAAAGCATGATGGAAGAAGCACAAGCTTTAGAAGAAGAACTTGCTCCTACTACAGAAGTACAAGTACCTGTACCTGATGTAGAGATAGAGGTAGTTGATGATCGTCCAGTAGAGGATCAAAGACCACCAAAGCAAGAATTATCCGATGATGATGTCGATAAAGAGATAGAAGGCATCGGTGAAAGAACTAAAAAACGTATAGACAAACTCAAGTTTGATTATCACGAAGAGCGCAGAAAAGCAGAAGCTGCCCAAAAAGTAAGGGATGAAGCTGCTGGTATAGCAAAACAGTTACATGATGAGAATCAGAGACTTAAAGCTACAGTTGCTAAAAGTGAAGATGCGTTACTTAATAGTTTAAAAACTAAAACCTCTACTGAGATAGAGGCAGCTAAAGAAACTTATAAGCAAGCATATGAGGCTGGTGACACAGAAAAGTTATTAGAGGCACAAGAAAAGTTATCATCAGCTTATGCTGATAAAAACTATGTTGATAATTATCAACCACAAATGCCTCAACCGGTACAGCAACCTCAACAACAACAGTATGCTCAACCTCAATATGCACAACCAGCACAAGAACAGGTATCAATAGACCCAGCTGCTGCTGATTACATAAGGCAGAATCCTTGGTTTGAACGTGCAGGCGATGAGGATATGACAGCATTAGCTTATGGTATGCATGCTAAATTAGTAAGAGAAGGAATCGATCCTGTGAGAGACTCTGAAACTTACTATTCAAGAGTAGACGAAGCTGTAAAACAAAGATTTCCAGAACGCTTTGAGGAGAACACTGCATCCTCACAGCGACCCTCGACTGTGGTAGCACCTGCTAATAGAGCAGGTACTAAACAGCGCACAGTGCAGTTAACCAAGACTCAAGTTACTCTCGCCAAGAAACTTGGACTTACACCAGAACAATACGCAGCGCAATATGCGAAGGAGCAAAGATAATGGAAAAGTCAGAACAAAATGATGTTCAAGAGCGCAACTCACGTGAATTAGAGTCAAGAGACTCTGAGCAACGAGAACAACCTTGGTCTCCCCCAAACTTGTTGCCTGACCCTAAACCTGAACCCGGATATGTTTTCCGTTGGATACGTACAGCATCTGCTGGACAGTCTGACAATATGAATGTATCAACTAAGTTCAGAGAAGGTTGGACACCTGTTAAAGCAGAGGATCATCCTGAATTGCAAATGGTTAGGGATACTAACTCGCAGTTTAAAGATGGTGTAGAGGTAGGTGGATTGCTTTTATGTAAAGCACCTGAAGAAGAAATCAAGAAGCGTGCTGATTATTATATTCAGCAAGCGGATCAACAGATGTCTGCTTTAGATGCTAACTACATGAGGGATGAAAACCCTGCCATGCCTATGTTTAAAGAAAGGAAGACACAGGTTACTTTTGGTAAAGGTGGTAAGTAATTACTATCTTTTTTGTTAAATTTTTGTATAAAAGGTATATAAAATGAGTAGTTCAGCAACACCTTACGGAGCAAGACCTGTTGGCACTTTGAGTGCAAGCGGTTCTTTCACCGGCAAGGTAAGACATTACGGCATAGCTTCTGGCTATGGCACTGCAATTTTCTATGGCGATTTCGTTAAGTTAGTTGCTGCTGGTACAGTCGAAAAAGACACTGGCACAACTTCATTGACTCCCGTAGGAATTTTTCTAGGTGTATCTTATACCGATCCAAATACAAGCCAGAAAACTTTTTCTCAATACTTTCCAGCAAGTACAGCAGCTGATGATATTTCAGCTTATGTATTGGATGACCCAAATGTTCTTTTCGAAATGCAAGCAGACGGCTCAGCCGCTGTGACCAATATCGGAAACAATGTAGCGGTAGTTCAAACTGCTGGTTCAACAAGTATTGGAACAAGTAAAAACGCCATTGATATATCTACAGCAGCCACTACGACTGCTACACTTCCTGTAAGGATAGTAGATATCTCGCCTAAATCTGACAACACAAGCGGTGATTCTTTCACTGACTTAGTTGCTAAGTTTAATGCGGGGCATATCATGGACAATACAACTGGCATATAAAGGAGAATAAGAAATGGCAATTTCAAGAGCGCAGTTACTTAAAGAACTCCTTCCGGGACTAAATGCCCTGTTTGGATTAGAGTATGCTAAATACGAGAATGAGCATGAGCAGATTTATGAAACAGAAACTTCTGATAGATCGTTTGAAGAAGAAGTGAAGTTAAGTGGATTTGGTCAAGCTTCTGTTAAAGATGAAGGTTCAGCTATCAATTACGATACTGCACAAGAATCCTTTAGCACTCGTTACAACCATGAAACAATAGCGATGGGTTTTGCTATAACAGAAGAAGCAATGGAGGATAATTTATACGATTCTCTTTCTGCACGTTATACTAAAGCACTTGCTAGAAGCATGGCTTACACAAAGCAAGTAAAAGCTGCGAATCCTCTTAACCAAGGATTCTCAGGTGGTTCGTTCAATTCTGGCGATGGTGTAGATTTGTTTTCTACTGCACACCCTTTGGTGTCAGGAGGAACAAACTCCAACACATTTGCAACACAAGCAGACCTTAATGAAACTTCATTAGAGAACGCTGTGATTCAAATAGCTGGATGGACTGATGAGCGTGGACTGTTAATAGCAGCTAAACCACGTAAGCTTATCGTTCCACCAAACGGCATGTTTACTGCTTCACGTATCTTAGAATCTGATGGTAGACCAGCGACAGCTGATAACGATCTCAACGCAATCAAAGCGAATGGAAGCATTCCTGAAGGTTACGTTGTTAATCACTTCCTGACAGACACTAATGCATTCTTCATAATGACAGACGTACCAAATGGCTTTAAGCACTTTGCACGTACTCCATTAGAAACAAGTATGGATGGTGACTTTGATACTGGTAATGTAAGATACAAAGCAAGAGAAAGATATTCCTTTGGAGTGTCTGATCCACTAGGTATTTTTGGTTCTTCGGGATCAAGCTAGTAACTTGAGGGGAGTTGAAATGATATATACTCTCCTCACCTTTTTCTAGGGATTAAATTTAATCTATCGACTGCCCTAGCAGACTCGCCAAGACGATAGAATTTATTAAGGAGACTTAGTATGGCAAAATCAACATTTTCAGGACCGGTTAGATCACTAGCTGGTTTTATTTCAGCAGGTAATGCTACAGTAACTAGCCTTACTGCTGACACAACTCTCACAGTCGCAGCACACTCAGGTAAAATACTTACTTGTAATGATGCTGATGGTAAGTTTACTTTACCTAGTATTGTATCTACAGCACCCGGTTCAGATGATGATCCTAATCAACTAAACAATTTAGGTGCTTCATTTACTTTTGTAATAGAAACAGCAGCTACAGATTTAGATATTTTAACTGATGGAACTGATAAGTTCGTTGGTGGACTGTATATGGGTAAAAGCGATGCAGCAGGTAAAACATTTTTCTCAGGTGCAAGCAATGATGTTATAACTTTGAATGGTACAACTAAAGGCGGTATAGCTGGAACAATCATTAAAGTTACAGCAATAGGCACAGCCAAGTACGCAGTAGAAGGTATAGTCCTTGCATCCGGTACTGTAGTAACTCCATTTGCTGACGCTTAAGGAGGTCTATAATGGCTGATGCAGTAACAACACAAACTATCTTAGACGATGGTGGTAAAAACTTAATAGTTAAATTAACTAATATTAGTGATGGCACTGGTGAAAGTGATGTCACTAAAGTTGATGTATCTGCTTTAACTTCAGGTATTAATGGTCAAGCATGTTCAGGTATAAATATAAATAGGATATGGTTTAGTAATGTAGGTATGGGTTTCAAATTATTTTGGAATGCATCCTCAAATGTATTTGTACTAGAAGCAGGAGCAGATCAAACTGATACTTGGGATTTTACTTGGAGTAGTAAAAATTTGCCGGGAATACCTAATAATGCAGGTAGCGGAAAGAATGGTGATCTATTATTAACAACTGTTGGACACACCAGCGGTGATACTTATAGCATCATTATTTGGGCAAATAAAAGTTACGATACTGCTACTACAGCGTAATGTCTAAGTCAGTAGAAACTGATAACTTACCTTTAGAAGCACGTTTAAGTGGTTTAGAAAGAGAGTACGCTCTACGTTATGAGTACATAGAGCGTAGACTCGATGAAGGTAGCAAGAAGTTTTTAAGAATAGAAAATATGCTGTGGGGTCTTTATGGTTTAGTTTCTGTTGCAGTCGCATATATTAAATTTATATGATGGAAGAATCTGTAAAGAAAAAAATTAATCTTGAAGTAGAGATAGATGCTAATGCAAATAGTGCAGGTGACAATCCTTTTCAGAAGTGGATACACCTAGCAAGAACTGTTGATGCTTGGAGAATATTTCCAAGAGCGTTTGTAACTGTATATATCATATTACTTTATAAAGTTGTCACTTGGTTCATGGACATACCAGAACCTAACTTAGAACAAGCAGGTCTTGTGTCTATAGTGGTTGGTGCTATGGCAGCAGTCTTTGGTATATATGCTGGTACATCAGGACAAAGTAAAAAGTTTAAAGGTGAGGATTAATGGCTAAAGACTCTAAGTTAAAAAATGCAGGAGTAAGTGGATACAATAAGCCAAAACGAACACCAAATCATCCTAAAAAATCACACGTAGTTGTTGCCAAGAAAGGCGACAAAACTAAAACAATACGTTTTGGTCAACAGGGTGTTAAAGGTGCTGGCAAAAATCCTAAGTCTAAAAAAGATAAAGCACGTAAGAAATCATACTATGCAAGACACAATGCACAAGATGCTAGTCCAGATAAGTTTAGCGCAAGGTATTGGAGTCATAAGGTTAAATGGTAATAAGTAGAACTCAAACTAAAAAACAAATGACAGGCAAAAAAAAGAAATCAAGGGTAAATGAAGCTGGTAATTATACAAAGCCGGGTATGCGTGAGAGAATGTTTAAACGTATTAAGGCTGGTGGTAAAGGTGGAAAGCCCGGACAATGGAGTGCTAGGAAAGCACAGATGTTAGCTAAACAATATAAATCAAAAGGTGGAGGATATAAGTGAGCAAAGACTTAGAACCAGTAGTAAAGCAGTTGCAGAAAGCATCTAAGATGCATGCAGCGCAAGCTAAAATAGTAAAGAACCATATAAAGACTATGCACAATGCCGCTAAAAAAAGGAAGTAGTCAGAAGGTTATATCTTCTAATATTTCTAAATTAAAAAAAGAAGGGAGACCACAGAAACAAGCAGTGGCTATTTCATTAGATAAAGCATATGGCAAGAGACCCAAAAGAAGGAACGGGAAAAAAACCTAAAGGAAGCGGGAGGCGTTTATATACAGATGAAAATCCTAAAGATACAGTACCCATTAAGTTTGCAACACCTACAGATGCAAGAAAAACAGTCGCAAAAGTCAAACGTATTAAAAAACCTTTTGCTAGAAAAATACAAATACTTACAGTCGGAGAACAAAGATCAAAAGTTATGGGTAAATCTGAGGTCTCTAATATATTTAAAAAGGGTAAAGACTCAATAAGAAAAACGCATGGCGATAGCAAAAAGTCAAAAAAGTCTTAAGGACTGGACTAAACAAAAGTGGCGTACTAAGTCAGGTAAGAAGTCGTCTGATACAGGAGAAAGATATCTTCCTGAAAAAGCTATCAAAGCTATGTCAAGTTCACAATATGCAGCTACTACTAAAAAGAAAAGAGCAGATACTAAGAAAGGTAAACAATTTTCTAAACAACCTAAGTCTGCTGCAAAGATATCAAAGAGGTATAGGTAATGTATGAATATTCTTGCGAAGTTAAAAGAGTCGTTGATGGTGATACTGTGGACGTTATTCTTAATCTTGGGTTTGATATTTTCTATAAGTCTCGTGTTCGTCTATATGGTATTGATACTCCCGAGTCACGTACTCGTAACAAAGATGAGAAGGCTAGAGGAAAAATGGCTGCGGCTTACTTAGAAGATGCTATTAACAATGGCAATACTGTTGTTATACAAACAAAACTAAAGGATTCTAGGGGTAAGTATGGAAGAGTATTAGGTAATGTATTGGTTGATGATGTAAACATTAATGAACAAATGGTTGACAAACATCTAGCAGTAAAATACTTTGGACAAAGTAAAGAAGATGTTGAAGAAGAGCATCTTAAGAATAGACAAATATTAATTGATAACGGAACATTTGAACCTTAAAATAAATCAACATGTTTAAACAACAGGAGAAAAAATATGCCAAATGTAGGTAAAAAGAAATTTGCTTATGATGATGCTGGAATGAAAGCAGCACGTGAGGAAATGAAAAAATCAGGTAAAGATATGGTAATTAACTTTGACGAGGGTGGAAAGGTAGATGACTACCAAGATAGCCTTGTTAAAAAATTTGGTGGCGGTATGCCTAAGTATGGTAAAGGTGGAATGCCTTACGGAAATACAAAAAAAGATTAATGATATATGGCAACAGCCACTACTAATAACTTTGACTTAGATATAGCAGAAGCAGCAGAAGAGGCTTTTGAACTAGCTGGTTTAGAAATGAGAACTGGCTACGACTTGCGTACAGCTAGACGTAGTATAAATCTTATGATGCTTGAATGGGCAAACAGAGGTTTAAATCTATGGCAAGTTGAATCAGGTAGTACAACATTAACTGCTGGAACAGCTACGTATAGTTTAGATGCTGACACTATTGATTTGTTAGAACATCATTTAAGAACGGATGATGGAGAAACAAGTGCGCAAAGTGATACATCTTTAACTAGAGTATCTTTTTCGCAGTATGCTGATATACCTAATAAATTAGATCAAGGTAGACCTAATGAAATATTAGTCAATAGAGATAGTGGCACTACATCTTTTACTCTTTATCCAGTTCCTGATAGTACAACTACTTACAAGGTAGTTTGGTACAGGCTTAGACAGATATATGATGCAGGAACACCAGCATCTAATACTTTAGATATACCTAAAGTATTCTTGCCATGTCTTGTATCAGGTCTTGCTTATTATTTAGCTATGAAAAATCCAGAAGCAGCACAAAGAATTCCATTCTTAAAGCAACAATATGAAGAACAATGGAAACTTGCATCTGAAGAAAACAGAGTTAAAGCAGCTGTAAGATTTGTACCGGGAGGTTATTAGTATGCCGTATGCTAAAGGTAAACATGCATATGGTATATGTGATAGAACTGGCTTTAGATATCCTTTAAAAGATTTAAGAAATCAAATAAAAGATAAAAAAAGAACAGGACTGTTAGTAGGTAAAGACGTATTAGATAAAGATCAACCACAACTACAACTAGGCAGATTAAGGTTAAATGATCCACAGGCTCTTAAGAATGCTAGACCACAAACAGACTTACAAGCTAGTAGAGGGTTATCTGGATTCAATCCTATAGGTGGATGGAATTCAGCATTTGGTGATTCTAGTCTTAGTAATATGGTGTTAAAAGGTCAACTAGGTAATTTAAAAATAACTACAAGCTAATGTCATTTACATTTACAACATTAAAAAACGCTATACAAGATTATACTGAAAATACAGAGACCACATTTGTAAATAATCTTTCTACTATAATAGTTCAAGCAGAAAATAGAATTAATGGCGCAGTAGAATTACCTAACTATAGAAAGAATCAAACAGCAACTGCTACTATAAACAATCAATATCTTGGAGTGCCTGACGATTTTTTGTATCCATATTCATTAGCGGTAGTAGATTCAGATGGTAACTATAATTTTTTAATAAACAAAGATGTTAACTTTATAAGAGAAGCATATCCAAAAGCTTCTGCTAATACTGGATTGCCAGAATACTATGCTCAGTTTGATGATGATTTTTATATATTAGGTCCAACACCTGATGCTAATTACACAGTAGAGTTACATTATTTTTATTTACCACAATCTATAACAGCCTCATCAGATGGAACAAGTTGGTTAGGAACAAATGCTCCTGATGTTTTATTATTTGGTTCTTTAGTAGAAGCATACATATTTATGAAAGGTGAGCCTGATATAGTGCAACTTTATGAAACTAGATTTAAAGATGCATTAGATAAATTAGTTATAGAAAATGATGGAAGAAATAGAAAAGATGCTTATAGAAGCGGACAAAGAAGATTAGTAGAACAATAATGTTAAAAGAAAGAATACTAGATTTAGAAGGCAAACATGTAGCTATTGTGGCTATGGGTATGAGTCAAATAGATTTTCATCTATCACAGTTACATAGTAAGAAGTTTGACGAAGTTTGGGTAATTAATGCGATGATAGGAGTAGTTAAGAAAGCAGATAGAGCATTTATACTTGATCCTATGTCACGTTTCTTTGATACAGACGAAGCAGCATCTATGACTCAAATGATGAGAGAAGAGTTACCTAAAATAGATTATCCAATATATTCTTGTGAACTAGATGCAAGAGTGCCAGCAGTAGAAGAGTATCCTATTAAAAGTGTAATAGAAGATACATCATGTGCTTATCTTAACAATACAGTAGCTTATGCTATAGCTTTTGCTTACTGGAATAATGTTGGTTCTATTAGTATGTTTGGAACAGATTTTACTTATAATAATAACGCACACTTTGCAGAAATGGGTAGAGCATGTTGTGAATATTGGCTAGGCAAATGCATGGAAAATAATGTTGATGTATCTGTAGCTGTTAGATCAAATCTATTAGATGCTAATGTAGATATGAAAGATAAACTATATGGGTATCATCGTTTAAACGATCCAATAGTATCTTATTTAAAAGATGGTGAACTATCAGTATGTAATTATTCAGAGATCATACAAGAAAAAATGATACCACATGGAATCATAGGAAGAGAAAATCCTAAAGAGTGGGTTATAGATGAAAGATCAAACGGAAGTACGCCACCAGAACCTTTAGTACCATAATGCAAACAGATAAATTTGAAATATCAATAGGTAATCTTGGTGTAAAAACTACAGATTATAGAGGACACACAGTAGAAGAAGTTGCTGATATGGCAACTGATAGATTAGTTTCGATAAGTGATACAGCACCTGACACTATAAAAGCGCAAGCCCATATATTTAAAGATGCTGCACGACAGGTAATTACACACTATATGCATGAGGCAATAAAAAACCACATATGTACAGTATGTAATCAATTAGAACAGCAAGGACATAAAGACCTTGCCAATATAATAAGGAGGCTGTAATGGCTATAACACAAGCAATGTGTACTTCTTTTAAGAAAGAACTTTTAGAAGGCGTACATAATTTTAAAAATTCAGGTGGTAGTACATTCAGGTTAGCACTCTATACGAGTTCAGCTACTATGAGTGCAGCAACTACTGCATATACAACATCACAAGAAGCTAGTGGTACTAACTATACCGCTAAAGGTAATACACTTACACGTGTAGACCCTTCTACTTCAGGCACAACAGCATTTACAGACTTTGCTGATTTAACATTTGGCACAGCAACTGTTACTGCTAGAGGTTGTATGATTTATAACGACTCTGCTTCAGGTGATCCGGCAGTTGCAGTATTTGATTTTGGTGCTGATAAAACATCAACAGCAGGTTCATTTACTATAACTTTTCCAACAGCTGATGCAAGTAATGCGATTATAAGAATAGCTTAATACATGTCTGTCGGTTGGGGTCGGTCCACTTGGGGAACAGGTCCTTGGGGCGAACCTGCCGTAGTCAATGTTTCTGTAGATATTACAGGTGTTGCTGGTACATCAGCACTTGGAACAGAAACAATAACATGTGATGCTAATGTACCAGAAATAGGAATAGCAGCTACAGGAGCAGTAGGTTCAGTAGTTGCTACTGGTGCAGCTAATGTTGCAGAAACAGGATTAGCAGCTACAACTGCTTTAGGAACAGAGTCTGTTACAGCTGATGCTAATGTATCTGAAACAGGCGTTGCAGCTACAGGTGCGGTTGGTAGCGAAACTGTAACAGGTGATGCTAACTTAACAGAAACAGGTGTATCAGCAACTACTGCATTAGGTACAGAATCTGTAAGTGGTGATGCTAATGTAGCTGAAACAGGTATAGCAGGTACGTCTGCTATAGGTAATGTTACTGCTTCAGGTATTGCTATTACTGGTGTTTCAGGTACTGCATCTACTATAGCAGTAGGTGATGAAACAGTAACATGTGATGCAAATGTAGCTTGTACTGGTTTATCTGCAACTACTGGACTAGGTGCATTAAGCTTAGTCACAGTAAATATATTATCTATAACAGGTGTAGAAGGCACTACTACAGCAGGTAATCTTAGTGTTTCAGGTGTAGCAAATGTATCTGTAACAGGTTTAAACGCTACAGGAGAGTTAGGATTTGTAAGTGTATGGGGAGAAATAATACCCGGAGTTACAACATCATGGTCTGATGTAGATGAATCTGTAACTACAACTTGGTCTGATATAGATGAATCTGTAACTACTACATGGAGTGACGTAGCATAATAAATAGTTTAATATTAGTTTAGAGGGAAAAAAATGGCAACTTATGTAAATGATTTAAGATTAAAAGAGATAGCAACTGGTGATGAGTCCGGAACATGGGGCGCATCAACAAATACAAATCTTGAGTTGATAGCAGAAGCATTTAGTTATGGCACTGAAGCTATTACTACTAATGCAGACACACATACAACAACTATAGCAGATGGTTCTACTGACCCCGGTAGATCAATGTTTCTTAAATATACAGGTGCATTAGACTCTGCTTGTACTGTAACTATTGGACCAAACACAGTATCTAAATTATGGTTTGTAGAGAATGCTACAACTGGCTCACAAAATTTAGTTATAAGCCAAGGCACAGGTTCTAACGTAACTATACCAGCTGGTAAAACTAAAATTATATATTCAGATGGTGCTGGCTCTGGTGGTGCAATGGTAGATGCATTAGCATCTATTAATATAGAAACAAGTGGTATCTTAGAAACATCAGCATCTATACAAACACCATTAATAGAATTTACAGATGGTGACGATGCAATAACTATAGCAGATGGTGGACATGTAACTTTTGCTGGAAATATAGATGCTTCTAGCGGAACAATTAAATTAGATGGAAACTATCCTACTGGCACAGGCAACGTAGCTTTGGGAGACACAGCATTAGACTCACTTACGACAGGTAACTATAATACTGGTATAGGAGAAAATTCTTTAACAGCTAATACAACAGGCGGAACAAATACTGCGGTAGGTTCACGCACCTTAGATGAAAACACTACTGGAAGTTCTAACACAGCAGTAGGACAAGGTGCATTAAATAAAAATACAACAGCAGATAACAATACAGCAGTTGGTCAAGGTTCTATGGCAGCTAACACTACAGGAACAACAAACGTAGCAGTTGGTGCTTCTGCTTTAGCAGCTGCTACTACAGCAAGTGACAATACTGCTATAGGTGCTAATGCTTTAAAAACAGCAACCACAGGACACAGTAACACAGCTGTTGGTAAGGCTGCTGCTGAAGCACTTACGACTGGTGCAGAAAACGTATTTGTAGGTGAAAGAGCAGGAGATGCTACAACCACAGGAAGTAATAACACAGGTGTTGGACACAAAGCATTAAGTTCTTTAACTACAGCAAATTCTAATGAAGCTTTTGGTAACGATGCTTTACAAGCATTAACAACAGGTACTAATAATGTTGCAGTAGGTTCATTTTCTTTAGACGCTTTAACTGATGCTTCTTATCATGTTGGAGTTGGTTATCAGGCTTTATCTGCTAACACGACAGGAACACAAAATGTAGGAGTAGGTTGGAGTGCTTTATTAACAAACACCACAGGAAGTTATAACACAGCCATAGGAAGTTCTGCACTATATGCTAATACAACAGGTGCAAGTAATGTTGCTTTGGGCAGAGATTCTTTAGAATCAAATACTACAGGTTCTGAGAATACTGCGTTGGGTGCGAAAGCATTAAATTCAAATACAACAGGAAGCTATAACGTAGCAGTTGGTCGAAGGGCTTTGGAAGACAATACTACAGCCGATAATAATGTTGCTTTAGGTTGGGGTGCATTAACAGAAAACACTACAGGTTCAACCAACACAGCCATAGGAAGAAGCACTTTAGCAGCAAGCACGACAGCTTCTGATAACACAGGTTGTGGTTATGCTGTATTGTTAGCAAATACAACAGGAACTAATAATACTGGAGTTGGTGTTAATGCTTTACAAGCAAACACGACAGCTTCTGATAATACTGCGGTGGGTAGAAATGCTTTACTATCAAACACCACAGGTGCATACAATACGGCAGTAGGAAGTTTATGTTTAGACTCTAATATTGCTGGTCAAAAACATACTGCTATAGGGTATGGTGCTGGTAAAGATATAACAGGTGGTGAAGAAAATACATTAGTTGGTTATTTGGCTGGGCAAAATATAACGACAGCAAGTGCCAACGTAGCAGTAGGACAAGAAGCATTGGGAGAAAATACGACTGGAAACTTTAACGTAGCCGTAGGTAGAGAAGCTTTACTTTCTGTTACAGGAGGGGCTAATAATGTTGCTGTTGGTAAAGCTGCTTTTGACAACTGTACTACTGGAGTAGATAACGTAGGTGTTGGGAGAACGGCTGGTTCTTCATGTACTACAGGTTCAAACAATGTATGTATTGGTGATTTCGCTGGAGGAAATTTAACTACAGGCGATGGCAATATTTATATTGGTCATAATACTGGAACACAAGGTGAGTCATCTTCTCAGAATGGTTCTTGTATTTATATTGGAGAAGGAGCATCTGGAAATAATGCGTCAGTTTTTGAATATGTCTTAGGCTCTGGAAGAATTGGGTTAGGTGGTAACTCTTTTGCTTTTGGTAAAACAAGTAATGTTGTTTACAATCTTTTTACTTCCAATAATTCTTGGGTGAGAAGTTCAGACTTAAACAAAAAAACTAATATAAAAGATACAGATTTAGGTTTAAGTTTTATTAATGAATTAAGACCAGTAACATTTAATTGGCGACCTAATAATGAATTTCCAGAATATTTTGAAGATTATTCTGAAACAGAAAACCATATGGACACAGACGTAAATCTTTATGGAATGATTGCACAAGATGTAGAAAAAGCATTAGATAAAGTTGGTCATAAAAACTTTGGTGGATGGGTAGAAGAAGAAGATGGTTCACAAAGTTTGTCACAAGAAATGTTTGTTTATCCATTGATAAACGCAGTAAAAGAATTATCAGCAGAAGTTGATGAACTTAAAAAGAAACTTAATTAGGAGTAAAAATGGCAGTAACAAAAGCAATAACAAGTTGTACCCCATATATGAACAGCAACAGCAAAGTTGCTAAATGGGATATAGAAATGACATATGAAAACGATAGTGAAGGAGATGCTACTTACTATAAATCAAGATTTTCTACTACAGTTAATCAAAAAGATACTGATGCAGATGGTAATGTAACAACTAACTTTACACTTAAAGCTAAAGGTTCTTTTAGTAACGCTGATTTAGTAGCACTTTGTCCTGTATCGCAATGGGATATAGTATTTGCTAGTCAGGTAGATAGTGTTATTACTAATCCATCAGTAGACAATACACCTGATAACGATTTTAACGTACCTAGTTAATGGCAGAAGTTACAGTACATAACATGCCTTCTGTTTACGTTATGGAAACAGAGATGCCTATAAGTATGGTGAATGACCTTAACGATTACCTTGATGAATACAAAGAAGACCAAGATAAAAAATCATTAGCTAATACTTTAGTAGGGCAAATATCTCAAGGCGAACAACTACTAATGGATAACGAAGACTCCAGAGTAAAAGAA
>Ga0208669_1000199_pt1 | contig 25010 bp, 34 predicted proteins | sample 21_taG_FD_184095 | JGI IMG/M metagenome (GOLD analysis project Ga0208669, IMG submission 184095) | Marine viral communities from the Subarctic Pacific Ocean - 21_ETSP_OMZ_AT15319 metaG (SPAdes) (version 2) | ecosystem: Environmental > Aquatic > Marine > Oceanic | place: Pacific Ocean | collected...
CTCAGATAGGAGCAGGATCGTTTGGTGGTAGTAGAGGAGCTATCTTAGAAGCAGAAGCTATGAGAGGTCAGCAACAACTTCTGGGAGATATTCAAGCCAAGGGATCACAGTCAGCTTACAATACAGGACTAAAGGCTTTTGAACAACAGAAGGCTAGAGAACGTGGAGAAGCTACAGCCTTGATGGGACTATCCCCTGCTCAACTAGGTCAGCAGACTAGAGAACTACAGGGTCTAGAAAAAGTAGGTGCTGTACAACAACAGCAAACTCAGTCTGCACTTGATGAGCTATATAAAGAGTTTCTGGAAGAACAAGCATTTCCTGAACAGGTTCTTGACAGAATGCAAGGAGCAGCATTTGGCTTTCCTAATCTAAGACAAGAAGTTAGGCAGAATCCTACTACCTTTGGACCCTCTCCTTTTGCTACTCTAGCTTCTGGAGTAGGTGCTGTAGGAACAGGAGTGGGTAATCTATTTGGTCAGCTAGGTGGAAAGACTGCGAAGCGACATGGTGGTGTTGTTTCTCGTAGAGAAGGTGGGCTTGTTCCTCTTATTCGTAGGCAAAATGGTGGTATACCTTATGAAGGACAACAAAATACTCCTGGTAATAGGTTTGATCGTGTGCTGTCAGGTATTACAGTTGCAAGAGCGAAACAAGATTTAGATAGAGAAGCGTTAAGAAAAGAACAAGCTGATTTAGTTGCTGCTAGAAAAGCTAGGCTTGAAGATCGTAACAGTTATCTAATGAAGTTTTTTGCAGGATTAGCTCGAACGGCAGACATGCCTGCAAGTGGAGATCATCGTGATCTTGGAATGTTTGGAGGATTAAATCTTCCAGCAGCATCTAAAGAAATTGAAGGTAGGACACAGGCTTTAGAAAAAGAATATAGAACTCTTGAAGAAAGAGAGGAAGATGCTAAACTTGACGCAATGTTAGCAGATATTAGTCGTACAGGACAACGTGCTGAAGAAGATGTAGCGCGAGAAATACAAAGATTAGACTTTACTACTAAGAGTAGACAAGCTGATAGAGAAGATAGAAAAGTAGATATTAAAAGAGAAGAAGTAGACAGTCTTATGGATTACAGAAAGAAAAGCATTGAGATTGAAAAAATAAAAGATAAAACTAGAAGAGATATAGCACGTAAAGAGTTAGACTTAGCAAATAAAAAAGCATTAAGAAAAATAAAAGAGGAAGATAGAGATTACAAGTTAAAAAAGAATCAATTTGATCTTAATGTTAGAAAGGTTGACTTAGATGAAACTAAAGCGTTTACAGATTTATTAAAAGATGAACACTTTAAAGATAGTCTTATAACAGGATATAGTGAGTATGCTGTGCAGCAAATGCGTATAGCAAAGATGAGTGACGATGATATTAATAAAGTATTACTTGCTTCTGACTTGGGTAAAAATATAGCAAGTCTTAATGAAGTGGAAGGTGCTATAGCAGGAGACGAAGAAACAGCAAAAGATGTATTTAATAGCAGAACCCTAAACCCTAGATTTAGTAATTAGAAATAGGATATTTTAATGGATAAACAAAAACCAACGTATGAAAATTTAAAAACTAATCCTCTGTTTTTAAATGCTGCTTATCATACTTTACGTGGGTTAGGTGAAAATACATCTAAAGACCCTGAAGAAATTATTGATACATTTTTAACTAAACGTAGATGGTTTAATGCTAATCTAGGGGCAACTATTGGACAAGCAGATGATATTCTAAACGACTTTAGTCCTGCGATGTTAAATGCTTATCAATACGCAGTTGATCAAATTGATGCTGTTCCTAATTTTGGAGAGGGTTCTGCACCTAAATGGGATGCAACTACTGATTATATTAAAGCTGCTATAACTGATCCTGCTAATATTGCATCAGTTGCTGCTGCATTTTTTACTTTTGGTGGAGGAGGTGCTGCTGGTTTTGCAGCTAAAGAAGCTGCTAAATTAGGTCTTAAAGAAGCTATTTCAAGCAAATTAAAAACACTTGTAAGTAAACAAGCACTGAAAGTTTATGCTTTAGAAGGATCAATAGCTGGAACAGGTTCAGGGGTCCAAGAAGATATATCTCAAGATGTAGAAATAGCCACAGGAAAGCGTACTGAAAAAGACTATGGAGATATAGCTTTACATGCTGGTATTGGAACGGTATCTGCTCCTGTTGTAGGCATAACAGGAAGAGCAGTTAGTGATTTTGCAGTTAAACCTATTTTTAATCTTACTAAAGAATCTTTAGTTAAGCCTATCGCCAATAAACTTATTGGGGCAGATAGAATTAACAGAGTAACGAACACACTTAAAAATAATATAATACCCACTCCACAATTAGATGAAGGTATTATGCGTGTTGCAGAACTAACCACAGGTAGGACACAACCTTTAGAAGAGGCTGTAGAAAAGCTAACAGCTAAGATGGATAAAGAAATTAAAACTAATTTCTCTTCTAAAACCGATACTGATTTATTAAATAAAGCTTTGGAAGGTGACAAAGGTGCTTTAAAACTAATTAAAGATCGTAGCCCAGAGATGAGTGAAAGTATAAAAGAATGGGCTAATATTACTAGACAACTTCAAGATATTGCAGGTGCTGGTAAGTTTATCAATGATAAGATTAAATCACAGTATAAATATAATAAAGATAAACCTTATGCTAGGGATATTTATGATAAATTTACATCTTCTTCAAGAGAACCTTTTGAAGATTTTAAAAGAAAAAATCCTGATATACTAAGAGATTTAAAAGCTCTATTAAAGTCAGACCCAGAGTATGGTAAGAAAGCAGGAATATTAAATAATGAAGGAAAAATTATAGCTGGTATTGATATAGATAAAAAAGTTGAAGAGTTTGCAGAGAATCAATATGGTTCTGTGATAAATCGTAGAAGAACATTAGGTCCATTAATTAAACGTCAAACAGAAATTCCTGAAGTTGTTAAAACTATTTGGGGTTATAATAATAAACCTGCTGTTCGTGCTTTAGAAACAGCTAAAGGTATTGTTGAATCTTCTAAACAAATGAGACTTGCTTCTTCTTTAGCTGAAAGTTTATTAGGAAGAGGGATAGCTAAAAAAATACCTGAAGGAGATGTAATTCCTGAGAACATGGTTAAACTTGTTACAAGTCAAACACGTGAGGCAGGTTCTGAAAAAATTAACCCATCAAGCGAAGCAGCTTTTTCATTATCTAAATTTCAAATGTTAAAAGGATTAGATGATGTTTATATTGATAAAAATCATGCTAAAACTGTTAAAGCTTTAGTAGAACAATTTGATAATTCTAGAGTTAATATAGAAAAAATGGGAATTAACCCTGACCAAGGACTTGCAGGAGAGCTTATAAATATTTTTGGTGCTGTTCAAGGAGGATTGAAAAAAGGTAAGACTGTTTATAATCCTATTGCTCATATAAGAAATGCTATGGGAGCCACACAATATCTTATTGCCAGTGGTAATGGTAGAGGAATTTATGATGGCATGAAGTTTTTTGCAACAGCTTCTGCTAAAGAGAAGCAAGACATGTGGGATACTGTATCTCGTTTAGGATTAAAGGGTAGCCAAGTTGATTTAAATCAAATATTTACTCGACTTGGTGATTTAGATAAATTACAAGGCAGTAGTGGAAAAAAGGCAGCTAGAGAAGTTGCTGTAGGTATGTTGACATTTGGTCAAAATGGTTTAGAAAAAATTCCAGGTCTTAAACAACTTTCAAAAGGTGCTGAGAAAGTTTATATGGGTACAGATGATTTAGCAAAAATAGCTGCTTTTATGAGAGAGAGAAGTAGGTCGCAAAAAATATGGGATAATATGTCTGACGAAGTTAAACGACAGAAAAGAAAAGAATATAGTCAAACCTTTAGAGGAGGTGCAGCAGTTCCAGGTCAAGAGACAGCTTTAAAAAACTTAGATACTAACCTTATAAACGAAATGGCTGTATCTAAAGTTATGAATCTAGTACCTGTATATTCTCGAATCCCTCCTATTATTGAAAAGTTAAGAGGTATTCCTTTTGTAGGAAACTTTGCAGCATTTCCTGCTGAGAATCTTAGAACTAAATATAACTTATTTAAAATGTCAGGAAATGAAATACAAGAAGGATTAGCCACAGGAAATAAAGCTTTAGTAAATACAGGATTACAGCGTTTAGCTTCTCAAGCTACTATTGCAGGAGGTGCTTATGCTGGAACTTGGGCGTATAATAAAATAGAAGGGACAGATAAATACGTTGAGGCTATTAGAAATACTTTACCTGAATGGTCAAGAGATGGCGCTCTTGCTGTATCTGAAGATAAGAATGGAAGAATTACATATCAAAACATGAGCTATATTAATCCTGATCAATATGTTTTAGATTTAATTATGCCTTTTATTTTAGATGTACAAAGTGGTAGAGATGTAGAAGAATCTACTATGGATACGATAAGTACAATATCTAAAAGACTATTTCAACCTTTCATAGGAGAATCTTTAGCAACAGAAAGTGCTATTGGGTTTGCAGATGCTGTACGAAGTTTAGCCATGGATGTTACAGGTATTGGTAATAAAGATACTCTTGATAAGTTTGTAAAAGTAATGAAAGTTCAAGAACCTGGATGGTTTAAAATAAGTAGAGAACTTGCTGCTGAAGCTGGGGTTTTAGATACTAATAAATATAATGCAGCAATACTTGAATCTAAATTAAGCCCTAGATTACCTGGAGAAAAACCAGAAAGATTAGAAAATTATAGTCTCTTTGAAAATTTAAGTCGTTATGGTGTAAACCCATTAGAACCTTGGGCTTTAGGAGTCAAGACAGAAGAATTTAAACCTAGAGAACAACTTGCTTATTCTATAAGTACCTTAGACAGAGGGCAAAGTAAAACCTATAAGCAAGGTAGGGAAGATATAAATGCTATAATAGGAACTCCTACACTATCTTTAGATGCAGATGTGGGAAAAGATATAAAAGATATTTATAAAGAAATGTTATCCACAGAGTTTAATTCTAGACAGCAGATGAAAGATTTATTATTATCTTATGGTTCATTTTTAAAACCTGCACAAATTAATAATTTATTATTAAATGATAGTATTGTTCGTGGTTCTTCTCTGTCTAAAAATCAAGCTAGATACTTAGCTATGAATAGATTTATGCCTACAAAATTATCTGATAGTAAAGCTTTAATCAAAAAAATTAAAGAGTCTAATAAAAATAGACCACGTAGTCAACAGATGCGGCCTTCTGTATTTAGAAATATTTTAGTGCAGGTTGAAAAAGAGTTTAATAATCGATCTCTAGCTAATGATCTTAAAGAAGAAGATTAATGGAGCTAGATGCTAGACTACTAATAACACTGGGAGGTATGTTGATCAGTGTTATAACAAGCTTTGTTGTTACAAGACAGAAGTGTATTGAGCTTGAAGAAGATTCTAAGGCAATGCAAAAGAATATTAATGATCTCTTTGATAACCTAGAGAAGAACAATATCAGTACACAAGTATCAGCAAACAAGATAGGAGTACTGACTGCTATCCTATCCCCTGAAAATAGAGAACAGTTACATCGTAGCTTGGAAAGAATGAAGACAGAAATAGAACAGCTTAAAAAAGATACAGATAAATTATCCCACATGCATAATGGGAGCCATCCAGATACAGGAGTTAAAGATGATAGAGAATGAATACTTTTCTATAGAGGAACTTAAATGTAAAGGCACTGATGAATGTCAGATGGATGATGGTTTCCTAGAAAAGTTAATTAAGATACGAGAAGATTTAGGTAGACCTATGATTATAACATCAGGCTATCGCCATCCTGCACATAACAGTGCCATAGGAGGTGTTAAAGACTCTCCTCATGTGTATGGTAAAGCTGTAGATGTGGCAGCAATGGGAGAGGTGGCCTATGACATTATATACTTGGCTATAAAGCATGGTATGACAGGCATAGGAGTCTCTCAGAGAGGCGCACATGAGCGTAGGTTCATACACCTAGATGATATGTCATCTGATACTCACCCTCGCCCTTGGGTGTGGAGCTATAAGTAATGTTTACTCAGCCAATTAATCAATCTGGATTATCTGGTTTTATTCCTGTTCGTAGGCAGGAAGGTGGTGTGCCTAATCAAGAGTTAGATATAGGTCAGATAGCTGAGTTTGATATTTTTGGTAGAGCTATTCCTAAAACTACAACTAATATAGGACAGATAGAAAATCCTCAACAGTTAGCTCCAGGCTTGCCTCAAGGAGGTATTTCTTCTTTGATTCCTGTAGATGGTGGAGCAGATGATCCATTTGTAGATGCGCCTGATTTTACACCTCCTGATATTAGTCTTGATGCTATATCAGGAAAAGCTGACGAAGTTGGAGATAGAATAGGAGCAAAATTTGACGCAATTGTAGAGAACCCAGTAGATTGGGCATTAGAAAAAGGAGAAGATGCACTATGGGCTGGTACTAGAGACTTCGTCACAAGTTTTGTTCCAGGTAAATTTTCTCCTCCTATTGTTGGTGGTCTATGGGACGCAGCAAGAGACATGTTTGAGGGCAAGCCATTTGACTCCACTAAAGCGGCTGTAAATCTAGGTTTGGGATTTTTATCAGCAGCTTTTCCTGTATTAGCTCTTCCTATTATGGCTCTAAAAGGACTTTATAGTTTATTAGTTGAGGATGAACCTGTACCTTTTAGTACTGATGTTGTAGGTCCCTTTGGTACAATTCCAGGTGATTTTGATGGGCCAGAGGATGCCGAAGACCTTGAAGATATGGGTTATAATATAGACTTGGACATAGCACCTCCAGGAACTTTTTCTGAAGAGTCTGGTCCCACAAGTGGTCCTACAGGTGGTCCTGATGGTGGGTCTGATGCAGGTGGTGATGTTGGTGATGATCCTGGCTCTACTGCTTGTTGGGTTGCAGGAACTCAAATACTTATGGCCGACAATACATATCGCAATATTGAAGATTTAAAAATAGGTGATATGGTTATGTCTTATCCAGAGACTAAGAAGACAAGGCGTTGGAATACTCCCTTAGAAGCCAAACCAATTGTATCTCTTCTTGTTGATGTTCATCCTGAAATATGGCACCTAAATGATTCTATGGTATCAGGTACTGAATGGATGATCAAGGAAGATGGAACAGCAGCTATCGTACAGTGGTTAAATGTAGGCGACACAGTTCTTGGCCCTGATAATAACCTAGTAGAAATTACGCGAGTTGAACCTGCTGAAGGACAACTAAAGAAACAAGTTATTTACAACTTTGAAACTAAAGATAACTATACTTACATTGCAGATGGTATGAGGACAATACGTGGACGCGCTATAAGAGGAGAATACGCTCCAAGTGCAGGTCGAGTTTACCAAGTTATGCAGACTTATCTGTCTGGAGATACAAATTCATATGAAGGAAGTATGCAAGATGAATATAATAAAAAGTTTAGTAACCTTGCAGCTTAAAACTTACACTTCTTGATTAGATCATCTATCTTATCTTTACCCAGAGCTTCCATGTAACCTACGATCTCATTCTCTATTGTCTCTGTAGATAGATGCGTAGTCCTATCTGACTTGGCACCTCTGACTCTAGACAATAACTCAAGAGCCTTGATAGCACTGTTAGTATGTCCATTAGTAGCAGCAAATGTGTATTGAGATTCAAGTTCATCTACCACATCAATGTCAGTGACTAGTTCATTCTCTAGGTCTGCAATTCTCTCAGTAACCTCATCCATTTGAAGGAGTCGATAACCTTGATTATTGGCAGACCTATCAGAATATCCTGCTGCCTTGGCAGCTTCTGTTGCATTCCTGTGTAACACATAGGCTTGTGCAAACTTTTCTTGTTTAGCATTAAGAGGCATAGTGGTGTATTAATCCATTTGTTAAGATAGCAATAGATACAGAGTTAATAATAATTAAAGCTCTGTCATTCCACATCATGGCTACAATCAACCATCCTGATAAACCTACTACATGAAAGAATAGATTTATAGGAAAAACATTATTGCTTGTCAGTAGCATTCCAACTAATAGGATCAGTGAAGCTGCCCACTTTATGTACCAATCCTTCGTATGTAGAGGAGTTGTCTTCTTCAATGTACCCTCTTGGTCCTTTTCCAATTGATTCCCTTTCAATATCATCATGATTAAATTCAGCCCAGTATAACTCAAAGGCTACTCCATCGTCAAGACCTTTGAATTGATGGTACTCTCCAGGTTTAACTTTGGTGAAGTCTCCTGCTTTAAGAATTGTTTGATCCACTAGATCATAAGAATTTTTCCATACTCTTATCAACAATGTCCCTTGAGATACATAGAACCCATTCCATTTGTACTGGTGTTTATGTTTACTACATTCACTATCTTTTTTAAACTCAATACGATGGAACTCAAAAGAACTATTAGAATAAATGTTCTCTGTTGTTCCCCATACTTTTCCTTCTTTCATAATAGTTATCCTCTATAGAGTGTATCATTCTTTTTCAAGTTCTTCTAATCTTTCTTCTATCTTGTGTTTTTCATATCGATCTATTGCAGAAGATATAATAGAAGCACCTACAGTTAATACTGTGCAACCATTTAAAAATAAAATAATACACAGACTAAGTATCACCCTCATCGCTTCATACTGTTCCTTGCCACGCCCTTGGCTTTTTCGTATGACCTAGCTGCCCCCAATCCTAATAATGCCATGACAAGACCTGTAAGTTCTTCAGTGCCTAGCTCTGGGAGCGTTACAACTGGATACCAAATAGCTAACCCCCATGATGCCATAGGTGCTAGGATGTACTGCCAAGCCAAAGCAAAGGCACATATCCACATGATAGCTGGTCTTGCCCCAGCCACGAAAATAGAATCATGCTTCGCTTGTTCTAGATTTGTTTGTGCTTGAAGAGTATCTAAGTTAATTAGTTGTGATTGAAGTTCTGCATTAAGTTTAGTCTTTAAATCTTTATCCTCTACAAATTTATCAAGGACTTTACCTGCTACTCCAATAACACTCTCTGCAATTCCTAACATGTTACTCTCCTCCTCTGATTACATAGTCTGTTTGGTGTCCTATCTTTTCACACAGTAAATAAGTAGTAATATCAGGATAACTTTTCATAATATCAGATACTAGGATATACCACCACTCAGGATTAAATACACTTATATGTACGTTTTCGCCATCATCAAAATGTTTAGACGCTTTGAAGCAAGCTATATTAAGAAAGACCATCTTCTGTGAATAGGAAAAGATTTCATTTAATACCCATTCAAGATCATCCTCATTCACATGCTCAAGAACATCAATAGAAATAACTGCATCAAACTTTCCCTTTGGTTTCGTAGAGTGTTCTTCATAAGCAGGATCATAACAACGATGGCTAGTAAGATTCCATAGTTCTTGTAGTGGTCTGGTCATTACCTTACCACCTGCTAACAAAGGCTGTACATTGGCACACTCATCTGTGTAGAGAAGACCTTTACCTGCGCCATAGTCTAGCAATGTTTTACATTCATGTGCAATAAGTTTCTGATGTACTTGAGACACATATTTTAATAAGCTTTTGCCATTAAAATATCCTGGTCCTCTATCATGTATTTTTTTATACTTCTCAACGAGTTCTTCATATCTTTCTGATGGATTCTTTCTAGATAATTTAGTCATCAAACACCTCCTTGAAATTAGGCAGAGGTCTTTCTGATTCAATAATTTTCCACAGCTCTGCTACCATTGTTTCTTCGCCATGATAAGTAAAATTAATTGCTGAGTTATCGTCTCTGAATGTACGCTCACAATCCTGTGCCATTGCTAAGAGTTCTCCTGTAGTCCAAAAGTCCTTATCATTCACAGTGACTTTCATATATTTAGCCTTAGGCTCTTCATCTTCAGCCCCTGTAGTTTCTTCCATTTGTTTTTCAGTAGGCTCTTCCATAGAGCAATCAAAACCAAACAGATGCATCTCTCTGAAACCCATTGTGTTCATGATACCAATAGCTCTCATCGCTGCACACGTACCACCTGTAATTAAAGTTGATCCTTGAGGAATACCTAGCTCATCAATAAGATGTACTTGATTGTTTATAATTTGTATGCCACGTTCATCTTCTTCTCTGAGAGATTCAGTAAAGGCATGCCATCCATAAATATCAGCTTTCTTTTTAATCAGATGTTCTGTCACTGAAGGATCAGTCATGGATGCTACAAAGAATTTAGTAGAGGGATCAACCTTCTTGAATAAATCTTTACGCATAACACCATGAGTACTAATGCCTGTAATGGGACGAGGATCAAGTAAGACACACGCCCAAGGTTTAATATTATTCTCAAGAAGTTTATTGTAACTGTGCTTGACACACACAACCTTACATCCAGGATTTTCTTTAATAGTATCTTTAAGTTCTTTGATGTTTAGGTAAGGACCACCTGATACAATCAAAGCTGTTTGATTATGAGGACTGATACGATGCATAAATCTACTATGATCAATCATTTTAAGATTAGATTTAATATTATCTCTGATGTAATCCTTTGATACACAGTCTCTAGGATTAACAACGATAGGGACTTGTTTAAATTTCTTGGGTACTTCAGGAAGATCAGGATCATTTAAGATTAAGCAGATATGTGAGATACCTCCACCTCTTACATCATCTGATGAAGGAAGAATAAGTTTTCTTATTCCTGTATCTGTATCTTCAAAAGATGTCCAACCTTCTTGGTCTTCTTCTTTATCTTCTTTTAAGTTTTCTTTAATAGAGTCAAAGACTTTGTTCACACCTTGATACTTTTCAACTACGTTTCTCTCAGAGTTATCTGTCATATAAAAATTATCAAGAACAATTACTTTATTATGTTTAAGTTTTTCATACTCATTGTTTACTGTTTCAAAACTGTTACCACCACCTAGAAGAACAAAGTCAGCATCTCTTTTCTTGAGCGTCTCTCTGGTATTACCCTTGATAAGTTCAAAGGTAAAGTACTTTGATTTTCTTTTCAACATGATGTTGCTAAAATCAGTAAGTCTTTTCTCAACAGCACTCATTTTGTTATGAGCTTTTACATTAAACTCTTCTTCGTCTGTTTGAGCAGTAGCTTCTTCAAACAAATCGTAACCAATATAATGTACCTTGTCAGTATTCTCAAACATAGTCATAGCCATTTGAATGGCACGACCACCATTCCAGGTGCCTGTCTCTATGATAGTTCCTTCAGATTTATAATGCTTCATGATATCTGACAACAGGGTATACCTGCTGGGAAGAATGTCATGTGTTGTATCTTCTGACAAGGATACAAATCTTTCTCCATTCTCATCTCTCAAGTTTTTCAAAGAGATAGCATCTGCTCCTTTAAAATGAAGGAACATTGAGGCAAGAGGAGACTGTTCAAAAGCACTAAGCTTTTCTGTGTTGGCATTGATACCAAGGTTAGATACTTTTAAACCATGTGCTTTGTAGATGGTGAGTAGTCTAGTAAAGATAAAAGAATCATGCCACTCTCTGTAGTTAAATACTTCTCCAGAAATATAAGCACCTCGCAAATCTCCTAGAAGGTCTTGAGTTGATTGGCTGTTAAGATTGAATGCCATGAAAGCACCTTCATGATACTCTTGATCAGTACGCTCAAGACATACAACATCAGCACCTTCAGGTAGAATAGCCAAGATATCTTTTTGTGTAAGTCTATTCAAGGTATAAGAATCTGCATCAATCCAGATCAACCATCCAGGATTATCAGAGGCAGCTACTAGATTGAATGCAGATTCTGTAAGGGCAAATACTTTATGTGACCAACGTAAAGCATCTAACTTCCAGTTGTAATCTACTGTCTCACCTTCAGTACCATTGTGTTTTTTAAACGTCTCTTGAAAAGAATCATATGTCTCTACATCATGGAGAGAATTGAAAGTAATATTCTTTGCATCAGGTACTACATAGTTTTCTAAGTCTACGTTATGGGTATAACAATTAAGTTTAATCTTGGGTTCCCACTTAGACAAGACAGACTCTAAAAATTTATATGAAGTATCTACAAATAAATTTTCATTAAAAGAAGTTACAAAATTAACATTAGTCATCTGTGTTATTATTCCTTATAAAAAATATTTATGTACTTCATCTTTAAGCACACCAATTGTTTGGAGGTAAACAGCATCATTGTTCCACTCTGCTGCATACTTACCATCCATTTCTCGTTTACATTTCCAGTTATAAAACCAAGGACCACCAGTAGTGAAGTGAACATTCTTGGCTTCAATTTCTTCAGGCGAGTGACCATCAAGCCAGTTCCATTCCTCCTTAATAGAACCAATATCTGCTGGCTTATCAGGCAACCATCCAAACTTATGAAGATACTGACCTGTCTGAGTGTTGACTACATACGGAGTAAGCATTTGATTTTGAGGATGCGCGCAATTGAACAGCATGAGGCTTGACCAATTTTTTCTATAATACTGTTCCTGTTTTTGATTGTCCATCTTCGTACTATTTTCAGGTATGTACTCATGTTTAACACAATAAATAGGATGAAAAGGATCGTTGTATTCTTCAAACAATTCACAGATATCACTCCTTGGATACATGTCACAGTCCATATACAAAGCCCATCCTTGATACATGTTCAAGGCAGGAACCAAGAAACGACTAAAAGAAAAATCAGAAGAGAAAGGTTTACCATCAATCTTATCAATCTTTTGTCCTTTGATATCTGTATACTCTCGACTATACATTCCAATCTTTTCAAGAATATCTTTACGCAAAGGGAAAACATTCACAGGATTTTTAGCAATACGTTCTAAATTCCATTTAAGAATTTCATATGCTATCTCTTCTTTAGGATCATAACCTACATAAATATTATATGTCTGTGTCATTCTTACTCCTCAATTTAAAATACTTTGTTTTATATAAAGTTTTGTAACTAAATAACCTTTATAGGAATGTTCTTTGGTTTTAGTTCTTCAGGTAAAACGTGTTTAATTTCAATAGTCAGTAGACCATTCTTTAGCTCTGCACTCTCTACCTTATGGTGAGGAGAAAGAATAAAACTTTTACTAAAATTTTTAGATGAGATACCTTGGTGGTACATGCTGTCAGGTTTGGCGGCACTCCACCTACCTGTTATGGTAAGCTTAGAATTTTCCACAGAGATAGAAATGTTTTTACTTTCCCATCCTGCAAGAGCAAGTTCAATCGTATAGTTTTTATTCTCCTCGTTAATGTTGTGAGGGGGATAAGAATTATCTTCGTATGATATGTTAGTCATGGCTTGTACTAGCTCACCCATTCCTAACATTCTATCTCTATTCCATTTTGCCATCATAATCTATACTCCTTTTCAGCGAGTTGTAAGAGGCCCAAGAACGGCACCTCGTTGGTTGTATTATACAAAGTATATCACAGTTACTTTTATAAGTCAACTGTTTATTTGGCACTCTCGGCAGGACTTGAACCTGCAACCTACAGATTAGAAGTCTGTTGCTCTATCCAGTTGAGCTACGAGAGTTTCTTCAGATGTACCCAAGATGCAGGAAAAAGTTTCTCACATTCTGTATCTATCAAAGATGCAATCTCTCTGGTCTCTTCTTGCGCGTCTTCCTTAATCCTAAGAGAACACACCCTGCTAAAGGCTATGAGACTACCTGTCCAGTACCACTCAGTAAACATGCTCTGGGGCAGCACTATACGTGCCATCTCAGGCGCTACTCCTTTTCTAAGTAGCTCATCGTAGGTCCACATACATCTTCTTATGGCTTGTTCATAGTCGCTCAGAAGAGATGGACCTGTGCCTGTAGAGGGATTAATATCAATCTCTTCTTCAGAACTTCCCTGCTTCTTATCAGTGGGTCTACCTCTCCAGTACTCAGGGTAGTAGAACTCAGGTTGACTATCCACGTATCGCCTACTCACTTCGTTCCATACTAGACCGACCTGATGTTTACCCAGTTGTCTGGCTACAAAGATAGGTGCCTTGATCCTAAAGGAGAGAGAGCAGTGACCAAAAGGAGTCCAATGATTATGCTTGGCAAGATATTGAATGAGCTTATCATCTGATTCTTTTAGTAGGTTATTAATAGGCCCAGCAGGAGTAACGCTTTCCCATTCAGATTCTTTGGAGAAGGAAACTCTGGCAGCGTTTACCACTGTCAGGTCTGAACCCATATGATCTATCAGTGTTACTTCCATTTAAAATAGTTCCTTACTTTTTTCATAACATCTTTGATATATTCTTTGAAACCTCTACTCTCTGTAGGAATACCTCCCAGATATTTAGGTATTCTTTTAGAATCCCTATTGTTCATTTAAGTTTCCTTGTTTCTAAAGAACTAAAACTGTCAGTAAACCCTGAATCAGGGTAATCTTCTACAGCAGTACGCATATCAATATAAAATAAAAGTAAATCAATAGCTTTAATAATATCTTCATTTTGTTTAGGGACTGTATTTTTAAAATCTTTTAGGTGATATGTTAGTTTACGATTCATTTATGCTCCTATGTCTACGATTTCACATACTCCACCTGCACAGGCAAGCTCTTGCGATCCAGTAGTTGTATCTCCTTTCTCATACTTAGATAACTCATACCAATCTATAGCAGGTGGCATCTTATCTGTCAAGTCTTTAAAAGTTTCTTTGTCTATATCTTGGTAAGGAGCTTGCTTATAAGAATGATCAGAGAAAGGAAGGAAAGATATACCAGAGAGAGAATCAAAATGTTCCCAACACCATGCTCCTACCTCTAACCACTCATGTTCCTGAACAGAAATAGTAACAGAAGGTTTATGTTCACAGTAGTTGTCTGCAATCTTGAGCCAGAGTTCTAGTTGTGCTAATGCTCCCATGTCATGCCTACACACTGCACTGTCTGGACTCTTCATGGGGAAGGAGAACACAGTTACATTATCAGGTGCTGTAAAGTCAGGCTCTGATGGTACACCTTTATCCTGGAGAAACATTGTCAGAGGGTCTTTGTTGTCTCCCCTGACTGTTCTGATGTAGTAAGGATTATGTCTGGCATGAATACCAGAAGCAGCATCAACAAGTTGTGACACAGTACCAGAAGGTTTAACACATGTAACAGCAGTACTCTGATTGATACCTAATTTCTCTGCCAGTTTTTTGTTAGTCTTAATAGCTACATCTCTTAGTTGTTGAAGAGCTTCTGGAGAAGCATCATATACAGCAGGACAGTCCATGATACCTGTCAGAGACACACCAAGTAACCTTTCCTCTTCTGTAGTATTCTTCCAACGCTTACGAATATATCCAAAGTCTGTAAGAGTAGATTGAAATGTACCTAGTATAGTAGCCAGTTTAATTTTGTTCTTGAGTGTATCCATAGTATCATCTACTCTACAGATAACCTCTGATAGATTACAAAACTGATAAGGTCGTAGGATAATTTCACAACAAGGATTAGTACCAAACTCTATGTCACCATCACGCCTTCCATTAGATGCTGCCTTGACCTGTGCAGAGGCACGATTAAAGATACCTCTCTCACCACTCTTGCTTTCATAAAGAGATAACCATTCCTTCATGAAGATACCCATATCAGGACGTTCTGTGTAGCATACAGAATTATTAGACAAGGCACGTTGTTGATTGTCTACCCACCAATCACCACTCTTAGCCATACGCATACGTTCATCAGTGAGGTTAGAGAGTGAGATCAAGGCAGACCTTCTGACTCCTCCTACCACTACAACTTGACCTACCTTACACATAATATCATGGCACTCAATAGAGGTAAGCTTACGTCCCTTGGCTTTCCTAAACGTCTGAATAGTGAAGTCAAACAGTTCTTCCAGAGGAGCAGGACCAGATGCTCTCCCACCAAATATCTTTAGCTTTGCACCAGCAGGGCGTATCTTACTGGTATCTATCTTGGGTATACGATTGGTGTATAGGAGAGAGATAAGATCACGCAGTCCTCTAGCCCAACCTTCTTTGGAATCAGCAACAGAGATAACGTCATCTGTATTCTCAAAGTATTGATCAGGAATAGTAGGAAGCTTGTTGATATACTGACGCTCAACAGAAAAACCTACACCTGTACCATTCATCAAGATATACAGACACTCATCAAAGGAACGAGGAGAATCGATAGGCAGATAAGAACAGTTGTATCCTGAGATATGTTCACGTTCCAAGGCAGGACCAGCAGTCATCAATGCTCTCATGGAACCTAGTACTTCTAGGTTCAACATACCTCTGCGAATGTCAGCTAACTCCACACCAAAGAGAGAGTAGCTATAATTTTCTTTGAGATGATCTGCCATAAAAGAAAGATACCTATCAATGGTTTCTTCCCATGATTCTCTACGTCCTTGATCATCTAACCAACGAGAGTATCTCGACATGTGTATAAAGGATTGATAGTTTGTAGGTAAAGTAATCTCGTTCATCCAGGTTCTCCTCTATATTTTTTCTATTAGTTTCTCTATATACCATTTGGCTTTTTGCAAATCTTCTTTGGGTTTGCTTTTATGTTTATATCTTAGTAGATACTTTGATACGTTTCCTTTAAGATATCCTAAGAACTCTTCTTCAGTCATGGACATTTCTAAAATATCAATTGCCTCTACTCCCTGCATTCTATAATGCTTGGGACTATTAACCATATCAGTTTTCTCTGTTGAAGAAAGAATTGATTTCTTTCCTGACATTACTTATATCCTTTCTTTGTAATACCTTTGTTGCTACAGAACGCATAGCCACAGGGTTTATGCCAGCTATGTCGCACACATACTCAAAGTTTTCACACGTAACTCCAGACGTAGTAAAGAACCAGGAACGTGCGGCCAGACGATCTGCTTTGATACTACTAGGCTCTACACTTGTGGAAGGTTTACTAACATCTAACAAGGCTCTAAGAATAACACCCATAAATAATGAATGGTACTCGTTGTTAGGAGTACCTATAAAAATAGATTCATTGGTGATGGATGTTAAGGTGTTCATTATATTTTTATAATTCTGATTCATAGCTCTCTACTGGCCTATACCATTTACCTCCTACATAATTATTATAATATGCTGGTTCATCTGTTCCTTCTAGAACAGAAGCTAAAACATTATACTTCATTTGATAGTAACACTCATAGTAGCGTAAGCTACGTTTGTTTTTAAACTCAGCAATTATTTCAAATTTAAAATTTCTTTTACCAAGCTTCTTAATATCTTCTGTCAAAGAGCGAGAAGAACCCATGTAAACTTTCCAATTAGATTGTCTATATTGCTTACCTTTTTTATAATGCCAATATTGCTTGCATCCTATGTAAGCTTTACCTGTTTTCTTATTGGTGATGACATAAACAAAACCAAATTTATTTTCAATGTCTGGTTTACCTGTGTACTTCCAGTGCATTACCAGTCTACAATCTCATCTACATTAGGAGTCTTAGAAACCTGTGTAAGGTAGCGTGGGTTTGTTGCATAATCAAACACACGTAATCCTTTACCTTGATTAGCATCCATCCAACAGTCACGCTTATAGTCACAGTAGATGCAACCAATAGCCAACTTATAATTCCCAGACTTACCATCAGGAACAGGCTCATAGCACTTAGCTGGAGGAGTGTCTTGTTTAATAACATTTTTAATATATTTAACACGTTCTGCTGCATTGATCATTTCCATAGAATGTACTTTGGATAAGCATATCTCTCCTGATTGTTTATTGATAGCCAAGAAAGCAGCATCGTTCAGTCCATTAGCCTCTGCATAGGAAGACAGTTGAGCTATGTAACCAAAAGGATCATCTGAAGAGACATAGTTATTCTTAAACTTGTCGAAGCCTCTACCTGATGCAGACTTACAATCAATAAGAACACCATCAATAATAGCATCTTGATGTCCCTTGACTCCTTCAACTTCAACTTCTTTCTGCTCGTCTGTGACAGTATGCCCAGCCAGAGAAGACAAGGTAAGTAGAAGTTCTTCCAAGATATAACCATATAGAAACTTAATCTTATCCTTTCCTTCAAGCTCAATAGTTTCTTTAACAGTTGAGTTAGGAGATGCTGAGTACCACTGTTGACGTTCAGGTTTACCTATGGCAGATAACCTTAGAGAATCTCTTCGGCGTTCTTCCTCATAAATAAAAGCCTTGAGGTGTACCTTCAAGGAGTCTCCAAACTTATTGATAATAGTATCTACCTGAGAATCAGACATGTCAGGAACAGCCTCTTCAAACAAGGAATAAATATCTTCTACTAATGTATCTATATTTTTCATAAAAAATAGGGGGAACCCTAGTCACCCAGAGTTCCCCCTTCCCTAGTTAGGATGAAAGAGGAATAGTTTCTTCATTCATCGAGGAGAAACCATCGTCAACTACATCAAAAGCATCTGATGCAGAACCACCATAAGGAACAAGATCAAGAACTTGCACTGCCTCAAGAGAAGCAGAGCGTCCCTTACGTTTCTGATAAGTCCAATCATATGGACGATACAGAACATTTACGATAGACCCATTGCCTACCAAAGTATTTACAAGAGGACGCTTCTGTGCATCCATCACATCAGGAGCAGAGTTAGCCTGTCCTGTACGTTGATTCTTAACTTGACGTTTCAAGCTGATGAAATCACCACGCTCGTCATCTTTATTTTTAATACGCTCTTCCAAGCCATCTGAAATTAGATTAGCCACAGTCGATTCAGAAAGATTACATACATCAATCTTCCATTCTCCATCTTCATTGTACGTTGTGTTAGGGATAGTGACTGATGCCCAGTAAGCAGTTCCATTGATAACACCCATAGTATATTCTCCTTAAATTATAGCAGATATTTCTGCATGGTTTCAAAACGAATTATACATGATAAGTAACACAGGGTCAATAACTATTTTTGCAAAATTATATTTTCTTCTAAGTTAGCTAGATCACCCATACGAACTCTCGTAATTAAATCCCTCCTGCCTTGTCGTTGATAAACTTTATACTCTGCTAGGTAAGGTTTGGAAACCATCGTTTCTAAATCAACATTATCCTCACAGAATTTTACTAGATTTTCTCTGTTGATCATTAGAAAATCATCTGCTCTTTCAAATGCTATGTAGTCAGCTTCACCATACAGCCATCCCTTCCTACCAAGTACATTTTTAAATTCAATCCAGGTCCACTCATCATTAACTTTGACATCGCCTCTGGTCGTTTTCTTCCTAGCCTTGACATCTACACTATATTTAAAACGATCCTGTTCCAGAAAAAAATCTATATGTTTATGCCTGTCTTCTGATAGACTTGATTTTCGTACTATAAAGTTTTCTTTCTTAGCTACCTCCTCAAATAAACTTTCAGTCTTTAATCCTAGTTCCATATTTTCTTTATGTACTAGTGCGTTTCTAACCATGTGGTTCCTACTTTGTGTTCACTATCCAAAGGACAGTTTAGGTTTAAGGTTTTAGTAGTCTTAATCATAGAGTATTTAGTTATCTCTGTAAATCTTTTTACATCTTGATTAGATACTTCAAATTGATATTCGTCATGAATACTCCCTACTAGTTTAACATCAAGACCTGATGCATATACTTCAGCCATCATATGGACAAGCCATTGTTTACATACAACTGCTCCTGCTCCTTGGATCAAGGTGTTCAAAGCAGAGAAAGAGTTTCGTATGTGTAACAGCCTACCATCAAGTCCTTTGATTACACCACTCTCAGCAGCTTCAATAACTTGGTTACGCAAGTTTTTAAAGCGTGGCATGTTGTTGAGAAATCTATTTATAAGAACCTGTCCTTCTTTAGAAGACCCACCAACTATACTACCTATCTTAGCTGGACCTGCACCATAACATAATGCATATATAAATGTCTTTGCTTGGGACCTATCATTTAATCCAGCCATCTTCATGTTAGCTGTATGTACATCACCATTAAGAACTTCTTCAATGAATGCTTTATCTTTCATGTAAGAAGCCAAGACACGTAGCTCCAAGCCTGAAGCATCTGTGCCTACTAATTTATGAGTATGGGGATTACTAACAGTCCAAAGCTCACGACACTCAGCACCATAGGGAGAGTAAGAGGCTGGCACTTGAGCCATATTAGGGCTGTTGTGTGCCATTCTTCCTGTGATTGTTTTGAGTGTCATTACTTTTCCATGAACTCTGCCTTCATCCCCACACTTTTCTATCCAAGATCGAATCTGGGCTATACGCTTTTGCAAGAGCAAATAACGACTGAACATTCTAGCCTCGTCCATGTCAATCTTGGAGAGAACATCATCGTTGACTATAATATTTCCCTTCTCTGTATATGTCTCAGGCTTCCATCCTTTCTCTTGTAAGACAGCAGCTATTTGCTGACGAGAACCTATATTAAAAGGAATATATTTTGTCTTAGTCTTTAACTCTACCTTAGTAGGTGGAACCATCTCTTGTGCTGTATCACTTAATTCATTAGCCTCATCCTCTAGACAACCCAAGAGTGATTGTCCTTTGCGAAGATTGAAAGCAAAGCCATTGCGTTCTTGCTGATCAATAATAGCACGTACCTTATACTCAAGATGTTTAGATTTAGAAGAAAAACTTTTACCCTCATCTTCTAAAACTTTATACAATCGTGAGGTAATATTAACATCTTGTTTACAATACTCTAACATCTCTGGAGAGTAGTACTCAAAACTATCTACATCTCCTTTAGGCATTCTTAGTTTATCGCCCCATGCTTTAAGCGAATGTCCTTCAGAACGAATAGGATTATAAAGTTGGGACATGATCAGAGTATCTTCTATCTGATTGAGTTGTATATTCATGCCTAGTAATTTGTTTAACCAATACCCATCAAAGTTAATACCATTGTGCATGATCAGCTTATCATATTTAGTTGACCAAGATACAAAGTCTTTGCATTTATCTTCTTCCCAGGTAAAAGTTTCTTGTGTGTCTATATCTTTAGCTACTATACAGTGTAACTTAGTAGCATCTAAACCATCTGTTTCGATATCTACCACACACTTCGACATTAGAAAGGCACCTCCTCATCTGTTGTAGTTTCTGCATCAAAAGGATTATCTATCTGACTCATCCTTCCTGTCTCTTTATCATAGTAAAGATATGAAGCAATGCCAACATCACCTGTATATCTGTTCTTCAAGATACGAAGGACAGTAGTGTTAGCCTCTACCTCATCAGTTGCTTGTTGATTTCTTTCCAAGCCAATACAACTGTCACTAAGATGTGCAATACTAGCACTTCCTCTAAGGTGTGACAAGGTAATTTCTTTACCATTCTCATGTCCAGTATCACCTGATGGTCTACGCAAGTGAGATACCAAGAGCAATCCACATCCTGTTTCTTCCACAAGACTACGAAGCTTGGTCATTAGAATATCAATTGACTTACGTTCATCACCAAATTGTTCTTGACCTGATACCAAGATAGACAAGTGATCAAGAATAATCCAACGACACTCAAGAGCCTTTGCCATGAATCTGACTCGATTAAGTATCTCATCGTTACCTATCGAACCAAAGTGATCAAAGGCAAAGAACCTGCCTGTACCTAGTGTATCTTTCTGAAACTTGAGTAGGTCTTTCTTATCAAACTGATCTCGTACTTCCTTGATATACAGCCTAGCATTAGCCTCCACTGCCATGATGTTAAAGGCTGTAGACCTGATGCTTTCTTCCATAGCCAAGACACCAATGTTATCCTTGGTACTTTTCAAGAGATGATGCATCAACTCTCTGATGATACTAGACTTACCCATGCCAGCACCACTGGTAAAGGTTACAAGCTCTCCTGTCCTCATACCATAGGTCTTATCGTTCAGACCAGACCAAGGATAGAGGCACGTTTCAAAGTGTGCTTCGTCATACAAAGAATCTTGTAAAGAATCTAGATTGATAATACCTGCTGGTGTAAATGGTTTAGCATTCCACCATTCTTCTGTAAACTTCTGACGCTTATTCATCTTGAGATATTCATTTGCATCTTTGTATTCAAGATGAATAATGCGACACTTGTTAGGCTCAAAGAGTTGAGCTACTTTCTCTGCCGCTTCCTTTCCAGGTTTATCAGAGTCGAAGCAGAGAACAACATTCTCAAAGCTGTTGAGATATTCAAACGCACTCTTGCAATCACGCAGAGCAGCTTGCGCTCCTGACTTGATAGATACTGTGGGCCACTTCGATCCCAGCAATTCATAAGCAGACATAGCATCTAGTTCACCTTCACACACAGTTACATACTTTCCTCTGGGTGTAAAGATATCTTGACCAAACAACCCTGCATTCTGAATGTTACCCTCAGACCAATACTTTTTACCTTCTACTTGCTTGACCTTGTTGCCTACATATTCTCCTTTTGAATCATAATACTGATAGATGTGATGAGTAATTGTATTACCGTTAGTCTTTACAAAGGTATTAAACTTCTTACACGTAGCCTTACTAATCTTACGATCATCAATTCCTTTTAGTTCTCCTACTGTAAAGCCTTCTTTTATATTCTGCATAGGTACAACCACTTGATCAGTTCCTTCTTTAAAATGCGTATCACAAGAAAAGCAATGAGAGTATCCTTCTGAGTGGCTAACATTAGCATCGCTAGACCCACACTCAGGACACGCTCCTCGTTCTAACCATTTACCAGACATATTTAATTCCTAATAATAGACTTACCAAAATAATTTGTAAGTACTGTTCTAGTATGAGACTTTTGAGGTGCAGTAATATATGGATATATCCATACAACTTTACCATCTTCTTTAGCACAAAGCATTCCTCCTTTCTTTTTGTTAAATTTAAAATGAGCATCATAGTTTAATGCTTGTAATAAAATAACTTTATTTATTATGTCTTCAATCAAAGTCTTGCAAAGCCTGTTCATATAAAGTTTCAGCGAACTCAATCTTGTCGCTCATGATTTCTTTTGTTTCTTGTCTTGCTAACTTCTTAGCTTCTTTATTATCATAACCTTCTTGTTTATATTGTCTAGTCAGAGATCGAAAGACCTGTCGCTCTTCCTTATCCCATAAATTTTTAGTCATCTTCTTGATCCTCATTGTCATTGTTAGGTAAGTTAGGAAAGTAATCTTTAACAAATTGAATTATTTCTGCTTGTCTGTGTGGATCATATCCATTCTCTGCCATGAATGAAAACAAAATATAAACACAGTCTTCCCATTCTTCTTCAGAAACCTCACAGTAGATTACCTGATCTCTTTCTTCTATCGTTGCCTTGATAGAAACAAAATCAAACACTTTGCAAAAACTATCTTCAGTCATTTCAAATCTAACTCTATTTGATTTTTATCTGGTTCATCTTCACTCCAACTACTATCAGCAAGATGTTTTATCCTTTGATGGGCTTTCTGTAATTGTTCTTGTAACTCTCTTATATTTTTTTGTAATATATTATTTTCTCTTAATAGATCATCTTCATAACCCATATCATATACTCCAGTATATAGTAAGTCTTTAACTCTACCCATAATAACCTCTCTTTAAACGAATATTATCATAGATTTTCAGGTTAGTCAACATAGAAAATATGTGTTCCTATTTGTTGTAGTCTTTCCATGTTGTTAGTCCAAGAAGGAGATACATAACTAGCATGATAATGCGTAGCTCCCAAGGTAGACATAAGAGTAACACCATCTAAAGCTAAAGCAGATACTTGATAAGCTGTATCTAAAGCTTCTTTCTCAATAGATGACCATTCTTTTTTACCATCACAGTAGTAACTGAATGCACATTTATTTCTTACTATGTTTCCTTTCCAATACTTACCAGCATGTACAACTTTACATATTGTATTAGGAAACTTTGAAAGATTAGCACGTTCAATTATTACATTGGCTACCGCTAACTGACCTGTAAAAGATTCAGATCGAGCTTCATGATAGACTGCCTCTACTAAACATTTTAATTCTTTATCTTCTTCAGCATAAGCTACAGAAGAAAAGAAAATTATACCTAATATTATAATGAATCTTATGAACGCCATGCTCCTATCTCCAGTCCTATTCTTTCTCTTTGTAAGGATTGTAAGTCATTGATTATGTTGTTTAAATCAGAAACACTTTTCTTTCTCATGTCTTCAATAATTTTTTTCTTTCCTTTCACATCACAGTTTTCATTTACTATACTTAATGTATTAGATACATCTTGTAAGGAGTGTATTAAATTAGTAAGGTTCATATTAACCTCCTATATAAAACCTATTAGGTATTCAATTAACATAGCCAATAAATCTACCATAAGAATCTCCTTAATGTAGTCGCCATACATGAATATTATTTTCTTCCTGATCTTCAGGATCAATATTCCATAGTAACTCTAGTAACTCACATGCATCTTCCTTTGAAGAAAATACCTCAAGCTTATTTCCAACAGCATTGGGAAGAGCATGTAAGTTTTCTAGTGTAGGTTCTCCTTCAATCTGTACTATAATAAACATCTTTAGACCTACATTTTCTTTTATTATCTTCTTTCTTTTTATCAGTTACTACTTGATGCTTTCTTCTTTGCTCCCAATAAGGGTCACGAAAACTAATATGCTCTACCTTCCTACGCCTATTAGTTAAATACTTTAAGGGAATCGAGGTACTGATGGTATTCATGTTCCCACTCCTCTAGTTCGTTGTTTAATATTTTATTACAATCTCTTACTGATACATCTGTAATAGATGTTGCGTCACTATGTCGCAGGATAATACTATCCAAAGATTCCCCACATACAGTATCCTGCGATAAGTTTATCTGTATGTGGTCATGAAACTTAAACATATTACTCTCCTATGGTTTATATATTATATCACATTTACTAAAGAAGCGCAATCACCTACCTTGAAAAGCAGATAGATGATTCTTGAACATCTTGATCTTCATAATCAGTAATGAAAGAAAGCATGATAGAGCTTACAACTTCTCTGTATTCTACTTGAGAATACTTAATGATATCAACCTCTTTAATAAGGTCAATCATTCTAAGCGTGTCTGCTAAAGGCACTTCTGATTTCCACATATGATTACTCCTCTGTTTCTGAATCAACAACACGTAGACAATATAAAGCATTAGTTCTCATG
>Ga0208669_1000203_pt1 | contig 24458 bp, 37 predicted proteins | sample 21_taG_FD_184095 | JGI IMG/M metagenome (GOLD analysis project Ga0208669, IMG submission 184095) | Marine viral communities from the Subarctic Pacific Ocean - 21_ETSP_OMZ_AT15319 metaG (SPAdes) (version 2) | ecosystem: Environmental > Aquatic > Marine > Oceanic | place: Pacific Ocean | collected...
CAAATCCGTTATCGACTAATTTAGTATTGGTCTCTATTTCATTATTTCCCCACATGCCAGAATTAATAAGTTGTTTACAAGAAGCTTCATATCGTTGGTAATAGGTATTGTTTTCATCCTGCATATTGCCACTAACTGCACTATGCGCTTTGTAAGCCGCATAATTAAGTAGCGCTTCAGTATACACTTCACTAATTTTTAAATCTGTAATAGTTGACTTAGCTTTTTTAGGCGCAGCGGCGTACTTTAAAATAATTTGAGAACGTCTAGGCGTTTCACTATCATTTCCTTTAATTACAGCTTTAAAAGGTTCATTAATTAAAATCGATACAGCTGTATCTACTTTATTAACTATTTTAACTGAATCATCTTTAATTGTAACTGGTTCAAAATCAGAAGAGTAATATGCATGAATAGGAGCTAAAAAATCCGCAGCTAAAGAATACTCCTCTCCATCTAAAGGATTATCTAATTCCAAACTTTTCTTTAATAAATTAAACCGTTTGTGTAACGCTAAGTTTGCTAAATTAATATAATTAATAAGTTTATTTTGATTAGTAGTTTGTGCAGCAGTAGGCGTAGGGCTTGGGTTTGCAGACGTATCACCAACATCAGCTATGGCTAATTTACTGCATTCTCCTGTAACTAAGTAATCTATGTATTCAGAAACTTTCATATTATCCCCTGTCTAAACAAAGTAAGAACTGTCCCCTGGAGTTTTATCGGTATCATTATCTCCCCACATTGTTGATCCTTGGAGAGGATCTTCCTGTTCTTCATATGTTGATACTTCACTTGGTTTCCACGCATTAAGTTCTGCCAACATAGTAATTGTATCAATATGATCATCATGCTTGCTTTTAAATCCTGTAAAAGTAGCTAAAGATAACTCTGTTAGTATTTCCTCAAGTTCCTCGCTATCTTTTAATTCCTCAGGAAACCATATTTTATGCGATTTAAAAAGCGGTATCGCGTTTTGTTGAAACCGACTCATCTTATCTTTAGTCGGCCTGATTCCTATAGTATTACTATTTTTCCCTTTAGACAACGTAAAATATATATTACGTTGTCCCATTTCATTTTGGATCCAACTAATAAATCCGCCTTGCTGCCCAGTAGTTTCAATACCAACTTCCTGAGGATTGTAAGACTGAACTAAACGAAATAACGCATCCATAGTCTCGTTCATCAACGCTCTTTTAGAAAACCCGTCTACCCAGAGCCAATCACCATTATTATTTAAAGCCCAGACATTTATTACGCTAAAGTCGGCGTGTTCTCGATCAGATGTAGCAAAATCCGTAGTAATGTAAAAATTATAAGCTCCTCTATTTTGAAGTACGTTACTTCTTTTATACCAAATTAAATCAGCATCGTTAACCAACCGCTCTTCTTCTGAAGTAATTCTTAACATCATTTCCTGATTAAACGAGTTTAATTTTCCAGCTCCTTTTGCTTTAAGGTATTGACTATTAACGTATTCATAGCTAAATCGATCCTCCCAAGCGCCCCTAAATTCTTTTTCTGAACATGGAAATTGCTCACAAACCGGGTAGACATTTACATGCCAGACACCAGATTCGACAGCTTTGTATAAAGGATCCTTAGCATTAAACGGAGTTCCAGACCATATGACTTTACGCTTGTTCGGATGTAACGCATAGTCAATAGCCGAGTAGACCGTGTTTTCAACATTTTCAATAATCGTAGCGGACCTAGCATCTTCATCACCGAGTAAGTCATCAAGTACAGCAAGTTGCGGTCTCGTATTTAACTCAACGGTTCCACGAACCCCTGTTTTGGCACCATGCCCCGTCACTACAAACTCTTTGCCTTCTGCATTCTTAAAGTACCATCTAATATCAGTAAACCTAGATTCTTTAATAAACGATTTTAAAAACTCACTATTTTCACAACGCCGCTCTATACGTAAACGCATCTTTTTAACACCATTCTCAATACTATCAGATAGATACAGCGCATAATTGACGTCACCAAAACCGGGAATCGATCCATAAACTGCTATGTAGAGAAACAAGTACTCTGCAAATATAGTAGTCTTGGCCAGGCCACGGGCGCACATATTAGCGGTGTTTTGGGTTTTCCCCGCAATTTTGTCCAGCATTTTGTAATGAATTACAGGAGTTTTATTTTCTTCTCCTCTATCTCCATTGACCAATTTCACAAAAGAGATAAACTCCAGAGCAAACTCACTAGGCACATATGTAGGGTCATCCTCGTAGTCACAGCTGTTTAACCACTCATCTACAGTCTTTTTAGTCGGCATCAATTACCTCATAAGTGGTTTCCGGTAGCGCCTTCTTAGCTAGTATCTCACTGTGAGCAACTTCCTTAGCACTAGCTTGACCATTCATTATCATTGTAAGCTGTTGTTTAGCAAGGGCTCTAGTGGTATTCCGCAGATCTTCAACGATATCATTGCTGTATCCAATATCAATTTCCACTTTAGCCGCAGCGGGCGCCGCCAAGTTTGTCATCAGACTTTCCGCCGCTTTTTGTCTAACCATCTCAGACTTAGCCGTGCGCATCAATTCCGCTTGGGTATTAATAGCTTCCTGATACACACCCGCATTCAATATATGCGTAGGAACCAAAGTCTGTTCCAGTATTTTCGTAACTAAGGCGTTATTTCCATAGTTATCCGCAAAGCTTGCAATATAAGACGCGGAAGCACCCTTATCGATTAAGTTCTGATAACGATCCGGAAAAACTTTACTATAAGCCGTAGAGGACTTATCCCCCATTAACTTCAAAGATACAAACTTAATGGCGTTAATATACGCAGCCAGGGAGTATCTTCCAGTAGAGAGAACGGAAGAATAAGTAAGAGCATTATCCCGGAACATGCGCCGCAACTCTGAATTGGATTCAGAATTAATCATATCAACGATATCGTCAGTTAAGTGCTTACGAAACCGTTTATCCGGCAGAGCACCCGCCAACTGCTCTTTAGTTAAGTGGTCGGTAGTCTCAATAGTACTTTCAAGATCTTGTAAATTAGTTAATTGCATTACAAACCTCATTCCATTTAGTGATTAAGTCAATATGGGACGCCCCATCGCTATAGCAGACATGTGGACAAACCATCCATTTTCTACTATCCAACCGAACTAAGACATCATTTCTCTCCAATTCCCTCCAATATTTGTCCCAAGTGCGGTAGTCTTTGATCCAGGAGACGACTTTAACAAATTCCTTCTTATCTATCTCATTGTTTTTATTAGACAATAAAGTAAGTGGCAATAATAAAGCACACGCCGTACTGGACAAAGTGTTCTTACCTGCCATTTCCAGATTTATTCGTTTACTCACTTCTAAGCCCTCTACTGGTCTGAGTATCCCACATATGCTTAACTATAAAATACTGTCTGTCATTCCCATTAAACATAATATCTGGATTTAGCATATACTCTTTCTTAGTGAACTTCCTAATAAAATCACATTTCTTCAGGGTCCTTAACCCTCGATGAAAATCATGCAAAGTAATCCCGGCAGCCTCGGCTATCTTGGCCGGAGTCCCTACAACCATATTCACCCGATTGATCTGATACATAACCTTCAATAAAACAAGCGCCGCATCAGAAGACAACTTATTACTAGCTAAGAGAGTGGCTGACGGTGTACCTAGCTGAAATTTATTAAACATGTTTGACTAACTCCATATTTGTGCTATCTTTTGATTGACAACATTGGTTTCTTTCATTCCTCCTAGAAGAAGCCTCATGGGGAAACCCGCCTACCTCTCCTCGTCTGGGCGGGTTTTCTTTTCTTCTCTATCCCGCAGGCAAATATTACAATAGGCTTTCTTAGTGGTCTTCTCCCCACATCCTGGACAAGGATGCGCTAGAAACTTCCTGGTCTGTTTTGGATTAGCCTCAAAAACAGGCTGAACAGTTCTTACCAAATTACCTTCTCTATCAAAGATCCTAACTTCATTAGCCATCCTATCTCCTAAAAATAAGTATCGTTAATATTACCTACTATCTATACCTAAAAACTACAAAATGCAATACTTAACTTCTGTTTAATCTCATATGTGAGACTTAACTGGCCTGTTTAATCTCAGATCTGAGAATGAAAAATCTACAACTTACTGTAACTAAAGAAGTAATCCCCTTCTAAGAATAAGAAGCACGAGCCTGTTATTTATATATTATTTATGCGCCAAGCTTCGTCCGTGCCGCAGGCACGTACTCGCTTTGGCGCAATGCTAAACCGAGTGGAAAACACTTAGATGGTCTCGGCCCAAAGCCCGCGTGAGATTTTTTTAATTTAGGTACGGATGCAATACTAACTAGCTGGCTTGAACCAAGCCAAGCCTACCCCCCGCCCATTGAAATAAAACTATCTTTTTATTACACATTGGCTCCGCCTATTAGAAGCTTCGGGGAGAAACCCCAAAACAATTTATCCTAGGAGGATTGCTATGAAAGTATTAGACGCAGTATCTAGAACCATAGAAGTAGGTTGTAAAGGCACTGAAGTTACCCTTGAGGGTGCTTACCACGGTGCAGCTACTCTTACAGGTCTCATCAAAGAGGAGCGTAAAGTTCAACATCTTCGTTGCAAAATGAAGACCCAACAAACCCTAGACGAGTTTGAAGCTCTCGGGTTTGACCGCAGCATTGCGGAAGCTGAAATAGCTGCTATTGACGCAGAACTCAGCTAACTTAACGTTACTGGAGATCCCAATACCTGACCGTACGGGATCTCCTTGTTAAGTTTTTTTTTCTTAAAACCTTAAAACCTTAAGCATAGAAGAGACACACAAAGCAAACCTTAAGCATTTGAAGAGTTCAAAAGCATTAAATAAGGGCACACAAGTAAGAGAGTGCAAAGAGAGATTTGTTAATCAGCAAGAGAAGGAAAGAGACGCGTTTTCTTTGTTTGGCTCCGCCTAGTAGAAAGCTAAAAGTCTTATAAATACTCTTAGGAGGAGATTAGATATGTTTAAAGAGATCTGTAAAGAAATACGGGAAGATAAAGAAATACAAGAACACGTTAAGAATATTAAAGAAGCTATACAAGAGATTAAATGTATTTGGGCAGTCGAAATGCATAAGTTTAGAGTACATAGAATAGCTAGACAAGCTGAACAAGCTATGGCTAAGCTAAAACGTAATCCTTACATAGGAGATTAATATGCTTAAGCAAATTGGATACTACTTCAGTTTGACCATAGGCATGATCATTGCCCTACCATCAGTTCTTATACTGTTGGTATGGGTACTGATTCAGAAGCCTATACCTGTTGACAAAGACCATCTGCCCTAGCGGGCAGATCAGGTTAGGCTCCGCCTAGTAGGATCTTAACGACAAGATAGCCATCGTTAAGAACTCGAAGAGAGCTCGTTTCTCTAGAGGATTCGGGCTATCACAACGCCTGAGCATGCGTGAAACTGCTCACTTTGGTTCTAATGTACTGCTTCTAAGGCGTTTAGTCCGGGCAGGCATCCTCCTGAACCACTTCATTTTGGGAAGGCATCCCTAGTTAACTGTCACCTTTCATTCTATAGTCTTCAGAATCAATTAAGATTCTAAGACTACCTTCTCACATGCGTAGACCTTTCGGGGTCTGCGCCTTCCTTTAGGAGGATAGCTATGTATCATTTCATTTGGGTTGATAAAGATATGCCGTTCATTCATGAAGATAAAGAAGTACTGCGTGATGCTAGAGATAACAATGTTCCTATTGTACCGTTAGTTGCTAACAAACCTACCGAATTAGCTAACGACATTATGATTCATCAAGTTAAAGATCTTGAAAATATCATTAAACAACACTCTTTATAGGAGAATAGACCATGAATTTAACAGAAGTTATACATCATATAGCAGAAGAGCTAGAAAAAACGGGTTTCAAACCCGCTTGGGTTACTGAAACTCCATCACAAGAGGAGTTGTATCGTTACGTAGAAAGTCATCCTGAAATTGCATCTTATAGCATGAATGCTACAGATGCTGAATACGCATCTATATTGGGTACTGAGGTTAAGAATCCTCATGTAACTATTAATGCGGTAATCAATGATCCACATGGAAATGAGGATACGATACCCTTCTAGGCAAAGGGCATAACGGCTTGTGAGAGCCGTTATGCCTAAAAGCTCTCCGTATTAAATTAAAACCTATTGTTTCTGTTTAGTGCAGTGCGTGTTGTAGTTCAGGCTCCGCCTATTAGGTTGTTGTGAACCCAAAACGGGCACAACATATCCATTAACTCCATTTGGAGGAAGTAACTATGTCTAATGACATTAAGCAAAATACGTATGGCAGTAAAGTAAAAACCGAAGACAAATCTAAAGCACCTAAGCTTAGATTTACTTTGGGAGAGTCCGAGCGATACTTTGAACCCGCTCAGTATCTTAGCTCTAGCAAAGGCTTAAACCCTGCTAAAGTTAAGTCCCTGTTTAGCAATGACAAAATGTCTTTGGAAGAAACAGGCGGTAAATCCCTGAAAGTTATGTTTAAGACTGAAACAGAAGTTAAATTCTGTGGGTTTGTAACTGCAGGTGATGCATCTCTTACGTTGGATGAATCAGACGTAAAAGAAGTACTTGACGCAGCACGTAATGGCGACATTAAGAAAGCCATTAATGGAGATGAGTTAATAGCTCTCTTCTAACCATTTGGAGACTGGGGGTACTACTCCCAGTCTCCTTTTTATTTATAGGAGATATTATGAAAGACTTCATCGGAAGTTTATTGCTATTTGCAATGGCTTACGTAGTTCTTTGGTTAGCAATGGCAATTTACTAACGTAAATTGCTTTTGCTTGTAGGCATAAGATAGTGACTTTTAACTAGGAGGAATAAAATGACTTTTGTAAAGCTAATGTTATTTGTTTTACTTCCAGGCGGAATATTTATTTGTGCCATTATGTTTGCTTGGGATCAGATTAAACGGTTTGATGATCAAGAGGATTACTATGAAGAGGAAATTAGTAAACTTAAAGCTGAAATAGTAGAGCTTGAGAGGATAGAGGCCATTAAAAAGGGCATTCTTTACCATAAAAAGGAGCAAGACAATGAAATATACAGTTTATGAGGTTACAAAAACTGAGCTAATCAAGATAGATAAAGTTAAAGCTACCAATAGCGATATTGCAATTAAGAAAGCGTTAATTGGTACAACGAGAGATCCAAAAAAGAAGTACTTTGCTATTAATTATTGACGGCGGGGGTAGGTATTCATATCCTGGGCCTACCGATGCTGTCTAAGGGTGCCGGAGCAAGTTGGTGCTCCTGGTTGCTCTGGTGCCCGCCAAATTTAAAGGAGGAGTTATGAAATACAGTGATGAATTTGATAGATTACTAGCATTATTAATTAAAGAAAATGATAGGCTTATACATAAAGGAGTAAATTATACAGATACTTATACTAGAAAATATTTACTATCTTTCATAGAAAGACTTACTAGTAGAGTAATGTATAATCATTGTATTGAAGATCGTGTAGCTATGCATGAAATAGCTGATGAATATCACGAATGGTTAGATAAAAATGCAGATAGGCTTGCTAAAGAAGATCAAGATTATAAATTAGAAATGAAAGAAGCAACTTTAAGGAGACAAGGCGATGTGGATACTTCTAATGATCGTGTTTAATCAGCCTTATATGATTGACCATATAAATAATCTTGGTGAATATTCTACTAAAGAGCATTGCACTAAAGATAGAAATAGAGCTGTAAAGTTAATAAATAGAGGATCATATAGCCCAGTAAGTTTTGGTTGTGCCAAAGTAAAATTTACTAAAACCTTTATTAAGGGGAAACAATGAATTGGGTATTAGTTAAAAATATTAAATGCGACCGTGGCTTGGAACGATTGGCTACTGTAGTAGATGAAAACGGAGTAAGACTTGTATTTAGTACTAAAAAAGAGGCTGAGGAGGCAGCCGCTGATATGAATAGAGTTGATGAAGTAACGCTTGAAATGTATGAAGATCTAAAAAAACAAGTAAGAATACGTTCAATGGGGCCAGTGCTAATTATACCTGAAAAAGAAACTATTCATAAGGGTGACTGGCCAACAGACTATTAGGAGGAATATGAAAATACCATCAATACGTACCGTTGAAAGAGTTGTAAATTTAATACCAGTTGTTAAAGAGCTAATGCCGAACTGTTCAGATGAATCTACTGGTTTATTAGCAATTATCAGACAACAAGAAGATGAATTACATAATAAAAAAGCTGAAATATGTGCACTAAGGGAAAAAATTGAACAATTACAAGAGGAAATAAATTATGGAAAAACAACTTGATACAGCAGCATGGGTAGTGCTTTTCTTAGCAGTTGTTTATATGGGTGGTCACTTTATTGTGGCTACTGCTAATGGATGGGATGGTTTAATTGATTATCCATCTATGGGAACTATGACTAACTCTGGAGGTACTGCAGATATTGAAGTAAACACAGGTACAAGAGAAACTGTAGAAAAAAGTGGATTACTCATTCCAGGTGGAGAAATCCAAGTTACAGATTCTGAAGGAGAAGTTCATGATTTAGAAGTAATTGTAAAAAATCCTGATACTGGTGGCCCAGTACAAATAGAAGCTTATGATTCAGAAACTAATGAGTATTATGATTTAGAGATGAGTCTAAGATAGCTATTTTATTGGTTATAAACTTACCTTCCTAGCCAGTCGGCTCCGCCGATTAGGTCTCTCAAGCCCTTTGGATCTTGTCAGTCCAAGGGGCTTTCTATCTACTATTAACGAGGAGCACTCAAATGGAAAATGATAAAGAGAAGGAAATAGATCAATACATATTGGAAACATCTTGGTCTACAAGAATTACAGATGAAATAGTATTAGAAGCAATTCAAGGAAATATCCCATTCTCTATGGAATTGAATATCTTGGATAACATTGCAGAGCTTAATAGGGGACCTGTTCCCAATAAAGAAATATTCATTAAGTTCTTCTCCCTACTTCTTAAAGATAACGCCGCAAGGCCAATTCAAGCTGTAGCTGCTCAAATAGGGCATATAGCAGGAATTAGGGATACTGCTGAAGCTTTTGAATGGGGCATCATTCTTGTTAAAGACTGTATTGATTCTGGTTTGTACCAGTTTCAACAGATAGATGATGAATGGTATGTTTACCCTAATCTAGCATTAACTAAGAAAGCTAAGCAGAAGATCGATAGATTACAGTACTTACCTCCTATGAAATCTAGGCCAGTACCTTGGACTAATAATCATAATGGAGGATGGCTATTCGAAAGAAAGCACTTAGTACTGGGTAATAAGTTCAATAAGCACGATTTACCGCTTTCTTATGACGTTATTAATAAGTTACAGGGGCTTCAGTGGGAAATAGATGCACCTACTTATACATATGAGAAGCAAACTAACCGTATGATGAATAAACAGAAATTCCTAAAGGTTATTAAAGAGTACTTAGGGATCCCGTTTCACTTTGTATGGAGATATGATTCTAGAGGAAGAAGTTATTCTTCCGGTTATGATCTTAACCTTCAAAGTAATGAATACGGTAAAGCATTGTTATCATTGCATAATAAAGAATTAATTACCTGTCAGGGAATTCCTAATTTGCGTATAGCAATAGCTAATCATGCAGGTAAGGATAACCTAACTTGGAAAGAGCGCTATGAATGGGCTAATCGAGAGAATTTCGATGATGTTAACTGGGATGAACCTATCCTAGGACGTAAGGCCGTTAGAGCGCTTATAGATACAGAAATGGGTGAACCTACAGGATATGTAATGAGCCTAGATGCAACCTCCTCAGGGCTTCAGGTGATGGCTGCATTATCAGGATGTTCACAAACTGCCAATCAAGTAAATATGGCAGATCCAGATAAACGTGTAGATGTTTATACTACTATTGCTAATGAAATGAATAAGCATTTAGCTAAACCTGTACCTAGGAAGATTGTAAAACAAGCTGCTATGACTCACTTTTATAATTCTAAAGCTACACCTAAGAGATTATTATCTAAGGAAGAATTAAAAGCATTCTATGCAGTTGTGGAAGGATTCCTGCCTGGAGCAGAAAGAGTAATGGAAGCCATTAATACATGTTGGAATCCTGAAGCTGATCACCATTCATGGATTATGCCAGATGGGCATCATGTGTATGTGCCTGTTGTTGAAGCTATTAATGGTGTATACTCAGATGAAGAATTCGGTGATATTCCTCTGAGGTGGCTCCATCAAACTCAATCTGACAATTATAGATCTCTTTGTCCTAATGTTATCCATTCAATTGATGGCTATGTGGCTAGGGAAATGATTAGACGTTGTAATTTCCAATTAAGTCATGTTCATGATTGTTTTGTGTTTAATCCTAATCATCTTCAGGATGTAACCAGAACATATCGAGAAATAATGGCTGAGATCGCTAAAAGTGATCTATTGGAGGACATCCTGCGTCAGATTACCGGAAACGATGCCCTATCGTTTTCCAAAGAAGCAGATATAAGTCAATACATCCTAAACAGTAGCTATATGCTTTCCTAGCTACTAATAACTGGACTCCCCTAACGGTCAGGAGGGGAGTCTGGTTTTTTTACCTAAAAAAATTCAGGAAGGGTTTAAGTCGGTCAAAAAATGGTCGAGATAAACCCTTCCACTTTTTTTCATACTTAATATTAAGATACTGATATTACTTAATCTAACTTAAATCTAGGAGCTGTTTAATGTCGAATTTTGTGGTACAATATTGCCCAATGAAGGCTTGCCAACAGTGGAGATTAGGTAATAAATGTAGCCTAGATGGTTTCGATATAACTAAAAATATGGGGTATGTAGCTACGATGCACGACAGTTCAATATGTGAAATCAGAAGGCAAATAGACAGATACCGTTTACAAAATCTACTGGAGGATAATAATGAGCAGGATAAGTGAAGGAAGTTTGCAACAAATGAAGAGTAAAATATTACAAGATCTGTATCAAACTACAGAAAAAAGATTAACAGATAGAGCCACAAAAATAGCTCACGATTCACGAGAATGCTGGATTGCTCAATATCAACCATTACTTGACCAGCTACCAGATGAATTAATTGCTAAACATCAATCATATACCGTAACTATTAAATATCCTTGGAATAGAAAGTTTAGTGATACAGACTTAAGAACTGCACATCTACCAAAATTTTCCAATAATGATTGGCATAATTTAGATTATATACAAGAAGAATGGGGATTTACATCACCAACACCAATAGCTAATCCAATATCTTTTAATAGCTATGGAGGTACAACTACAGAATATCAAGAATTACATGCTGATATGCGGAAAGAAGCTGAGAATCTTTGTAAAGAAAAGATTCAATTATTACAAGAAAAATCACGTATGCAGAATTATCTAGAAATTACCACTAGTAAAAATAGAACGCATAAGCAACTAAGAGAGGTATTACCCTCTAGTCTTCATAAATATTTACCTCCAGAAACAGTTAAAAGAAAAGCTGTTAAAAAAGAAGCAAGACACGTTGAAACTCCAGATTTTCTAGGAGAACGTCAAACAATCAATTTATTGGAGGATAATTAATGTTCGAAATTAACGCAGATGAGCTGAAAGAAGCTCTAATAGAAGACCTAAAAATAGGTATTACTCCTATGGTTGCATCTAGTCCAGGCATGGGAAAATCAGATATTATCCGGTCTATAGCTAAAGAATTTAATCTAAAAGTAATAGACTTTAGGATATCCCAATGTGAACCAGTGGATATGCAAGGATACCCAGGAGTAATAGATGGAAGAATGACTTTTCATGTCCCAGAGTACTTTCCTATTGAAAAAGATGAAATTCCTGAAGGAAAAGACGGATGGTTGCTATTTCTTGATGAATTTAACTCAGGAAATAAGCAAACTGAAGCAGCTGCTTATAAGCTAATTCTAGATAGAGAGGTGTACAAACACAAGCTTCATCCTAGATGTCTTATAGCTGCAGCCGGTAATTTAACTACAGATAGGGCTATTGTAAATACACAAAGCACCGCTACCACATCCAGACTAACTCATTATAGAATGAAAGTAGACCATAAGGTATGGATTGGTTGGGCTAACGAAAACGATATTGATCATAGAATCATTTCTTTAGTTAAATTTAAACCAGAAATTCTTCATAAATTTGATCCTTCAACTAATGAATTAACATTTCCTTGTCCTCGTACATGGGAGTTTGCTTCCAAAATTCTTAAGTCAAAGGAAACTGTGGATCATTTAACTAAGATCAGATTAGCTGGAACAGTGGGAGAAGGAGCCGCAGTAGAGCTGGCTACTTATTGTGATATCTATCAGAATCTTCCTACACTAGAGCAAATACTTAAAGATCCAAAATCAGGATGGAAAGTACCTAAAGAACCTAGTGAAAGATATGCAGTAACTACCATGTTAGCTCATAACTGTACGGAAGATAATCTCGAGAAGATATTAACTGCAAACAGCAGACTTCCTAAAGAATTTCAACCTATAACACTTAAGGACGTATATAGAAGACGCCCTGACTTACGTAACCACGAATTGATTAAAACATGGATTGCAGAGAATGCTTCAAGCTTCTTTGGCAATTAATAAGGAAATTTCATGACTGATTTAGAAAAGCTAGACCATATTCATACCGTGCTTGAAGAAGCGCTAGAATTAAATATACGACTCACTCGAAGTAGATACCCAGATATTACAAAGGCTATACATTTTATTGATGAACTTAAACAACCCCACATTGTTGAAGTAAAGGAGGAAGAATGAAATACGTACTAGCAAGAATATGTCAAAGACCGCATAAAGATAATGAAGAATGTAATGAATTATCCTATCTAGAAGACAAAGATGGAAAGCTTGAATTTAATTCAAAAGCAGACGCAGTAGAATACAAATTAGACCTAATAGAAGGAGAACTTGGAGAAGGTTCTGATTATACACAAGAAGAACTAGAAAACGAAATCATGATAATTCCATCAGAGGAGGCCCAATGAATCAAGTGGAGGCAATAGAAAGTTTTTTAGCATGGCTAAAATCTTGTCCGTTTACTTGCACTATCTCTTCCATGCAAGGAAGCTTTGTGCACGTTAAATTCTTTCTTAAACCTACTATGAGTAAGGAAGAAAATATGAGTAGGGAGGATTTATGAATCTAAAACCTATGTTAGCTGGAAAAGCTACTGATGAACAGATAGAAAAGCTATTAGATAAAGGTCCGATGGAAGTATCACCTAAACTAGATGGTATTCGCTGTATGATTCAGAATGGTGTAGCACTATCTAGATCATTAAAACCTATTCCCAATAAACACGTTCAGTCTGAATTAGGACATAAAGAATTTGATGGTTTAGATGGTGAACTAATCGTTGGGGCACCAACAGATAGTGATGTATATCGTAATACCACTAGTCATGTTATGAGCCACGATAAAGAATTCAAATTTACATTTTGGATATTTGATAGTTTTCTAAAAAAAGAAACTTATAAAAATCGTAGAAAACAAATTAATTTAAACAGTTTTAATACATTTACTCTGAAAATTCTTAGCAGCCAAATTATTTATACTATGGAAGAGCTTAGAGAATACGAAATGGATTGTCTAAGCATTGGCTATGAAGGAGTAATACTCCGAGACCCTAATGCTATGTATAAGCATGGTAGATCCACAGCTAAAGAAGGTGGCTTAATAAAAGTAAAACGATTTAGTGATTCCGAAGCAAGAATACTTGGTATGGAAGAACAAATGAAAAATAATAATGAGAAGAAAGTTAACGAATTAGGAAGAGGTCAACGTTCATCTCATAAAGCTAATAAAACTCCTAAAGGAACACTAGGAGCATTAATTGTAAAAGATGTGCATAGTGGCGTTCAATTTAATATTGGAACAGGATTTAGCGATAACGTAAGAGATCAATTGTGGGAACATAAAGAAGATCTGATTAACACAACTGTTAAATATAAATATTTTGACATTGGTGTTAAAGAAGCACCAAGGCATCCAGTATATTTAGGAATTAGAATTCCGGAGGATATGTAATGAAATTTAAGAACTTACTAATTGGTAAACAATTTGTATGGAAAGGGGACTTATATATCAAATTAAAAAATCCTGCAACCGAACCTTCCCAATGGTCTAGTACAGGTACTCGTTCATTAAATGCTGTTCAACTATCTGGTTATTGTACGGGAAAGTTATATGGATTTAATACTAAAAGTTCCAATAATGACTTCACTCAAATAAGAAATTAAAGTTGCTAATAAGAAAGGAATAAGTAAATGGAAAAAGACCTAGAAGGAATGTTACTCAAAGCAAAAATAGAACTTATGTCTAGGTCTCCTTTTATTTCTACTATCGCATTAAGTCTGCGCCATATAATTACTGATAAATGCGCTACAGCTGACGTCTGCGGAACAACTATTAGATACAACCCATCATTTATAGAAAAACAATCTATAACTCAATTTGCTGGATTAATGGCACACGAATGTTGGCATGTTGCATTCCAGCATATGGCACGTAGAGGCAACAAAGATCCATATACATGGAACGCCGCAGGAGATTATGTAATTAACTACATGCTTACTAAATCAGGATTTGAAATACCTAAAGGGGGATTAGTAAATAATAAATATAATGAAGAGTGGTCAACTGAGCAAGTATATGATGATCTAATTAAAGATCAACCAGATCTAGGAGACTTCATGCTTGACCTACGTGAAGATGAAGAAAATCCTGGAGAAAGTAAGGGCCCTAAAATAGATTCTGAAATAACTAATATTATAGTCAGAGCTAGAACACAAGCTATGGCCTCAGGTAAAAATACTAAAGGAGACATACCAAGTGAAATACTTAGAATTATAGATGAAATATTAAATCCTAAGCTTCCTTGGCAGGTTATATTACACAAATTTTTAGATAGAAGAGTTAAAGAAGAATTTTCTTGGGCACGTAGAAATCGTAGATATAAAGCAGATACTTATATGCCAAGTATGCACAGCCATGGCTTAGGACATTTAACATTTGCTATTGATACCAGCGGAAGTGTAGAAGACAGCCAGCTAAAAGAAATGCTAAGTGAAATCGTAGGAGTTCAACAAACATTTAATCCTGAAAAGATGACCATTATTGATTGTGATGCCGATATTCATCAAATTCACGAAGTAAATCAAGGAACAGATATTATGTCTTTAAACTTTCATGGAGGAGGGGGGACTTCATTTCTACCAGTATTAGATTACGTAGACAAGCACCCTACCCAGGCTCTAATTTACTTCACCGATTTATACGGAGAAGAGGATATGGATCCTGTAGATTATCCTGTTTTATGGATATGTAATTCAGATCATGAACCAGCAACTATTGGGGAAACTGTTTATGTCGATCACTACTGCACTACTATGTAAAGAAGATGCTATTAAAAATAAAATAGGACTACAAAACCATTATTTAAACCGATTAGCAGAAGCAGGAATTAATAAAGGTTCTGTTCTCCCATTACCACTTCTATACAACACAGCTGTAAAAATAGTAGCTAAAACAGGAAAAGCTTACTTGGACAAATTACTCGATAAAATACCCAATACCGTATCTAAGCTGATCATAGCCGATAGTAATTACTTTAAATTTATTACTAAAAAAGTAAAAGTATCGGATCACTATGGAGCTGTATTGAAGGGGGAGTACCCAGGCTACGAAAAGTATGACTGTGTATACATCCCTAATTATAATTCTCTATTTAAACAGCCGGATAATATCAGAATCATAGAAGCAGGCATTAAAGCCCTTACTAATGGCAGTAGTCAGTTAATTAGTTCTGCTGACTATGGATTTGCTCACGGATCAGATAGAGAAATACTAGATCATCTATACAAGCATCCAGTACTGGCGGTAGATATAGAAACTACAGGACTAGATCTGCATGATAGCATCGTATCGATAGCCTTCGCATGGAACAAGCATGAAGGTGCCGCTATAGATATCTCCATTAATGGAATCTACTATCTAAGAGATTTTTTAGAAACTTACAAAGGCAAATTAATATTTCATAACGGCTTATTTGACGTAAAGATGTTAATCCATGAATTATGGATGAAAGACGATACGGATTATGCAGGCATGATGGAAGGTCTGCAGTATTTCAAAACTTTTGATGACACTATGATATTAGCTTATTTAGCTAAGAACGCTACTACGCCTATATCCATAGGTCTAAAAGAGGTAGCTCTAGAATACGTAGGTAACTACGCGATAGAGATTAAAAATATCACTAAGCATTCTAAAAAAGAAATTCTAAAATATAACCTAATAGACGCATTAGCTACTTTTTATACTTGGGAGAAGTACAATAAAGAGCTATCTTCGCGTCCTTACCTAGAAATATTCCAACCTAGTTTATACACTTTAACTAAAATGATGCTAATTGGGTTACCTATGAATTCAACTAGAGTCCAAGAAGTACATTCCATATTAGAAGCTAAGAATAAAGTATTGCACGAGCAGATACAGGAAAACCCTCATATTAAAACATACAATAAAGTACTACAGAAGGAAGCATGCAAAGCAGCTAATGCTAAATTAAAAAAGCTAGTTAAACCTTTAGAAGACTTTCAAGATGTTGAGTTCAATCCAAGTAGTCACCCTCAATTAGGAGACCTACTGTTCGATAAATTAAAGTTACCTATTATAGATAAAACTAAATCAGGTGCTCCTGCTACAGGAGGAGACATCTTAAAAGATCTAAAAAATCATACAGAAGATCAAGATATTCTAGAATTACTGGATTATATACAGGAACTGTCTGAAGTAGATAAAATAGACGGTACTTTTATAAAAGCTTTTATGAAAGAAAGGAATGTCCTGCATGGCAATCTTAAATTAGGGGGTACGCAATCCGGGAGATTAGCTAGTAACTCGCCTAATCTAACTAATCTTCCAGCTCATGGCGCCATGGGTAAGTTAATCAAAAGCTGTATTGAAGCTCCTAAAGGTTGGCTGTTTGCAGGCGCCGACTTCTCCGCACTAGAGGAGAGGATAGGAGCTATTCTTAGTAAAGATCCTAATAGAATTAAAGTATATACAGACGGCTATGATGGTCATTCCCTGAGAGCACAAACTTATTTTGCAGATCAGATGCCGGATATAGACCCAACAGACGTAGCTAGTATCAACTCTATTGAGCATAAATACCCAGAACTACGGCGTAGATCCAAAGGCCCCACATTTGCTCTACAATATATGGGGACAGCTTATACTCTTCATAAAAGAACTGGATTTCCAATGGATCAAGCTATCAAAATTGAACAAGCATTCCATGATTTATACAAAGTATCTAAAGAATTCAATGAAAAGAATAGAGAATTCATGGAGACTCATGGGCATGTAGAATGCGCGTTTGGATTGAAATTAAAAACCCCTATTATATCCCAATGTATTCTAGGAACTTCTAGAACACCTTACGAAGCAGACAAAGAAGCTCGTAGCGCTAATAATGCAATAACCCAATCTTGGGGGATGCTACTAAACAGAGCTATGAATGCTACTAACCAGCGTATAGAAGACGCAGGGTATAGTAAGGATATCCTACCGTGCAACATGATCCATGATGCCGGTTATTTCATAGTCAAAAACGATCCAAAATGCATCAAGTTTCTAAATGATGTACTCATTGAAGAAATGGAATGGAATGATGATGACGCTATAAGGTCTACTGATGTTCCTATGAAAGCATCACTAGAAATAGGAAAGTCTTGGAACACCTTAGTACCACTAAATAATAATGCAACTATAAAGGAGCTAGAAAAATGTCTGAAAGAATTCCGTCTGATGCAGAAGAAATAATTAAAGCCATTACCCAGCAAACTACAGTGCAAGAAATACAGTTAGCTGAACTTAATGACCATATAAATGATGTTAAAAATTACTTAGGAATGATTTCAGGACATCTTAATACTATTGCAAAAATTCAAGCAAGGAACTCATGAACTATTCACAAGATCAAATTGATGCGATAGACGGGATATGTGATACATTAGCTATCCAATCTAATCGCCCATCCATTGCTGTACTTACTGGATCAGCAGGTACTGGTAAGACTACGGTAGTTGGGGAAATTATAGAAAAAATAAAATCCCGATCTCCTATAACTTCTATAGCTCTTTGTGCAAGTACGCATAGAGCTGCTACTGTTTTATCAAATACTATATCCCATAGGATTAAAGTTACAACTGCGCATAAATTATTTAAATTGCGCCCTATAATTAATGACTATGGAAAAGAAACAATAGCAGTAGCCGGAACTTCTACAATAAAACCAGGATCTGTAGTTATAATTGACGAAGCTTCCATGATTGGCACACAGTTCTTAAAATCTATAGTAAATATAGTTAAGACTAAAAATCTAAACGTGATATTCGTGGGAGATGACTATCAATTACCACCGCCATCAGATATTTGTTGTATATTTGATGGATCTTTACCTACTTTTAAACTTACAACTATTCATAGACAATTACATGATAATCCAATTCTAGCTAAAGCAACTGAATTTCTAGAATACATAGATGGAACTAGAACTACCGAGCCGGAAATAGAAACTTGCCTTAATACAAAAGGACAAGGGATTCATATACTGCCACATTCTAAGTTTATATCTACTTTTGTAGGTAAATATCTAAACTATACTACTGGAGCTGAGGTAGACATACCCTTATGTACATATACCAATACATCTGCAATTAACTATAACAATATGATTCGTAAAGCTACGTACTTCTTAGAAGATGTAGTAGAACCTTTTTACCCAGGGGAAAGGTTAATAGCCAATAGCGTAGTTATGGAAGGAGATAAAACAATACTTGCTAATAATGAATCAGTAATCGTTCAGCATTACCAGGAATGCGAAATGTGTGACATTCCCGGATACGATGTAACAGTACGGGGGGACTATTGTGAATACAAAAAAACGGATATTAAAACAGTATTTTCACCAGTAAGCCCCTCTGCTGCTAACAAAGTATTAAAAGAATACAAGAACAATGCTAAAGCAGATAAATCCAAACAAGGATGGGTAGAGTACTATAAGCTTAAAAATTCATTAGCAGATCTACGCCCGCCATTTGCTGGAACAACTCATAAAGCTCAAGGAGGAACCTTTCCAGCTGTATTTATAGATAAAACAAATCTAAATAAATGCCGTAATAAAGCTACTAGAGCGCGGCTATTTTACGTAGCTCTAACTAGAGCTAGTAATAACGTTTATATCAATAGTTAGGAGGAATAATGGGATATTTTTCAGAACTACATCACATATTAGAAGAAGAAAAAAAGCAACATGATGAACCTAGTGACGAGGAGATATGCTTTGTTATGTCTGAGCAAGAACTACAAAGATCTAAGTATCTATGTATAGGGAATAAAGAGGTAGAAGCCAAATGGCTTCCTAGATGGTATGGCGTATCCCATAAGGAGTGCGCTTTTACAAATGAATACCAGCCCGCTACTGCTCTTCATATTGATGCTATCAAACAAAGTAATATAATTCGATTACCAGTATTACCTCAAGGTAGTGACTATAAACAAAAACTTAAAGAACTTAAACTGGAGAAATTACTAAATGGCATTTGAATTTACAAATAATAATAATATTTCGTTACCATTAGCTGTATTTCTAATGCACGATAGCTACGACTATGATAATAGATCTAACGCGATAAGTGCCACGGGACTATTGAAACCTATACGTGAAATAGTCTTAAGAAAACAGAATCCAGAAGCTCAGAAGACTGTAGAAGTATCAGATCTAATAGCATCTACCATGGGTAACGCTTTACATTCAGCATGTGAAGCTGCATGGTCAGATCGTAATAACGTAGTGAAAGCATTAGAAATGTTTGGAGCAACAGATCACGTTATAGATACTGTTAGAGTCAATCCAGAAGAAGTTAATCCAGGAGAGACTGCTATCTATATAGAGCAACGATGTGAAAGAGAACTTGATGAATTCGTAATCTCAGGTAAATATGACCTAGTTCTAGATGGCGCTGTCCATGATTACAAATCAACAAGTACCTGGGCATATGTCAACCAGAGTAATAGAGAAGACTACATTAAACAGGGTAGTATCTATAAATGGTTAAACCCAGATAAAATTACTAATGATTATATCTATATCCATTACTTATTTACAGATTGGAGTATCGCAGAACTTCGTAAGTTTAAGAAGGAATCCTATAATGCAGAAGAATACCCAAGATTAAAAGTAGCAACTAAAAAGTATTGTCTATGGACTCCAGAAGAGACTGAACTGTGGTTAAAAAATAGATTAACTGAAATTAAAAATGTTTTAGATCTACCACAAGAACAACTTCCAGAATGTAATGACGAAGAACTATGGGTTAGAAAACAAAATGAAAAATATAAATATTATAAAAACCCAGATAAAACTGACAGAGCCACTAAGGTATTTGGCTATGATAAATACGAGAACCCAGAAAATGCGGCTATGACACATAAAGCTGAACAAGGAGTAGGGATAGTGAAACATTTCCCGGCCATGGCAGTACGATGTAGATATTGTTCAGTTCAGCCTATTTGTTCTCAATCTGCAAGTATGCTTATGGAAGGGAGATTGGATCTATGATTGGGGCTATAAAAATTTACGATGGTAATGGAAAATTAAAAAAAGAAATTTCTTCAGAAAAAGCAAACAAAATTTATAACGAACAAAATAAAGAGAATTGGTGTTTATCCCCTACAGAACGTCAATGGTGGAGTGGGTTTAAATTAGAAGATCCAAATCCTTATGTTAAAAAAGGACTTCAACCCTGGAAAAAACGAAAATATAAAAAACAATTACCCACATATAAAATCAATTGCGTGATATGCAATAAAGAAGTGGTAAAAGCCAGTCAAGATGCAAAATATTGTGGCTCTTATTGCTATGGAGTTAGTCGTAGAAAAAAGAGTAACGAACAGTATCAAAAAGCAAAAAAATTAAAATAACAATTAGTTTTAGGTGGGGGCATCTATAGCCTAGCTTTGATAATACTCAAACATAGTACCAGCTATGTATCATACGGCAACGTGTAGAAAAAGAGAGTATTTATGCAGTTATAGATGTCCTTATTTCTTATTTAGGAGATCTTATATGTCCTTAAAAAAATTTCAAAAATGGATAGAAACTTGCCCATTAAAGGAATGGGTCGAGCTTCATAATGATGATCAGTTTATAGTGATTCAATTTAATAAAGAAACTGATAAAAAAGATTGTCCAGATAAATTAGAACCAAATTACTTACCGCAAACTAGTATAGATATATTAAAAAAGAAATATGGCAATAACGGATCTAAAAATTAACCCTACTACAAGGGTGTAAATAGCATGCCCTTGTAGCTCAATTGGCAGAGCAACTGTTGATAGAACGGTGGTAGGTGGTTCGAATCCGCCCAAGGGCACTACTTTAACTAGAGGACTGTTATGAATAAAAAAGACGAAGTAGAAATCAAAGATGAAATCAGAACCATGGCTAGAAATATCATGCCTAAAAGGAAAAAACATAGAGCAGAATATCAAATGACTCTAGGGAGTTTAATTAAAGCATTAAGTAAAGAACGTACAGGTTTACCTGTATATGTTGAATTCCCTTCTATTGTATTTGGCAGTCCTGCACATCCTCATAGCTATTACGGGTACCATACTGATTTAGCATTTGTGCCACAAATGGAAGAAGTAACTGTAGCTCAATTTCTTGAAGTGTGTAAAGACTGTCTAGAAAAATCATTTGTAGCTCCAGACGATTCACAATCAGAATTCTATAGAGATCATACTATGAAAGCTAATACTCCCGTATGGGTATCTAAGTTAGACAACGCTAGTAACTTAGGTATTGTAGATGTTATTTCAGAAAGCGACAGCGTTACTTTAAAAACAGAAGAAATAAAGGAAGAGGAGGCTTCCAATGCCATTAAGCAATGAACAAAAACTAAAGTACATACGAGTAATACTAGAAGGGTGCACAGATGAAGAACTAGAACCTGTACTAGTAGAAGTAGCCGTAGAATTTTTAAATGAACTAGAAGGGAATAAAGATGGACGATCATGAAATGACCGATGAGCAAATCTTGGAAGATAGAGAATCCAAATATGGCCCTCCTAAACGTTGTTTTGAAACATGGGCAACTATGTGTGAAACCCTTAATCAATATGCTAAAGAATCAGGTAATGTAAATCTTCCTCATCTATATTCATTAAAGATGGATTTATTAAAGATTGTGCGCTCCGCATGGAATCCAAATATAGAAGACAACTATAAAGATGGTAGGAACTATTTAACGATAGCTGAAATCTGTTCAAAGAAAGGAACTGATATATGAAAAAATACCATCCGTTTGCGGAGAGAATAGTAGATATCTTAACTAGAAAAGTTAATAACGATAACCGACATTTTTTTAGAGTATTAACCGCATATTATTTATCTAAAGTAGCATCTATGATGCGGTGTAATATTCAGACTAATGACCGAGATATTATTCCGGTTAACACTTATGTATTAAATCTAATGGTATCTGGCACAGGTAAAGGACATTCTACTAATATCCTCGAACGAGAATTTGTAGCCCATTTTAAAAAGGACTTTCTAAATAGCGTATTCCCTAAAGAAGCTGAAAAGAATCTCCAGTTCCTAGCTCAAGAGAAAGCCTCCTGGAAAGTAAATATCGGGCAAACTGTAAGAAGTTTACCTGAAGAATGCGATTTTCAACTAGGAGAGTTTCAAAAAGCTTTTGATAAGCTAGGGGAACTAGCATTTAGCTTCGACAGTGGAACTGCTCCAGCTGTTAAACAAATGCGAGAAAAACTATTATTAGCAGCTGCAGGATCAATGAACCTAGAGTTAGATGAAGTAGGTTCTAACCTATCCTCAAATGTAGACGTATTAAATGCATTCCTAGAATTATATGACGTAGGCTTAATTAAACAAAAACTCATTAAAAATACGCAGGAAAGCGTTAGATCAGAAGAATTACCTGGTAGTACCCCAACTAATCTAATGATGTTCGGTACACCTACAAAACTTCTCGATGGAGGTAAAACTGAAGAAGAATTTAAAGAATTCTTAGAGACTGGTTATGCCCGTAGATTACTATTCGGGTATACAACTGAAAGTCATAGAACTAAATACGAATCTGCCGAAGCACGTTATGCACAAATGATTGATCAGAACTTAGCTGATGAAGTAGCAGATATACAACAGACCTTTGCAAGCTTTGCTAGAAGATCAATTAATACAATTCTTCAAATGTCAGAAAAAAATTCTATCCACTTAATCGAATACCAAATGAGATGTGAAGATTTAGCAGATGACTTAAAAGATCACATGACAATACAGAAAGCTGAATTAAACCATCGTTACTATAAAGCACTGAAACTAGCAGGCGCTTACGCATATGCCGACAATTCTCCAGAAATTACTAAGGATCATCTAGATTACGCAATTAGCCTAGTTGAAGACTCAGGAGAAGCATTCCATAAACTAATGAGAAAACAAGGCCCATACGAGCGTTTAGCTCACTATCTAGCTGATGTAGATAACGAGGTTACTCAGCATGAACTGATGGAGGAACTTCCATTCTACAAGGGCTCAGAGGCCCAAAGAAATGAGCTAATGAGTTTAGCCATGTCCTTTGGGTATAGAAATAATATTATAATCAAGAAACGACTATTAGATAATATAGAGTTCTTTAAAGGAGAAACTCTAATAGAGACAGATATGAATAAGCTAACTGTAGCTATTAGTAGAGACATAGCTTATGACTATCAAACTGATCATCCACCATTTAATTTATTACATAAATTAACTACTGCTGAAGGATATCATTACACAGCTCATTCATTTATTAATGGGCATCGTAAGAGTGAGAACGCAATACCAGGATTCGATCTATTAATATTAGATTGCGATGGTGACGTCAATATCAGTACTGCTAAAGTACTTCTAGAAGATTACACGTTCTTAATCTCTACTACTAAAAGACATACTGAAGAAACTAATAGATTCCGATTGATATTACCACTATCTCACAGAATCAAATTAAGCACTTATGATTATTCTAGGTTTATGAAGAATGTATTCGACTGGTTACCATTTCCTGTAGATGAAGCAGCTAAAGATATATCTAGGAAGTGGGCCTCTCACCCAGGCCATTATGAATACAATCAAGGAAGTATTCTTGACGCAACATTATTTATACCAGAAACTAAAAAGTCCGATGAGATGCGAGCTAAAATTACAGCTACTGGCGTAGGTAATATCGAGCGCTGGTTCATAAACCATACAACTACAGGTAATAGAGCTAACCACCTCTATCGATACGGAATGGTATTAGTGGATGCTGATATGGCATTAGGAGATATAGTGGATAAACTAGAAAGTTTTAATAGTAAATTAGAAACTCCTTTACCTGAAGAGCAGTTTAGAA
>Ga0208669_1000204_pt1 | contig 24428 bp, 33 predicted proteins | sample 21_taG_FD_184095 | JGI IMG/M metagenome (GOLD analysis project Ga0208669, IMG submission 184095) | Marine viral communities from the Subarctic Pacific Ocean - 21_ETSP_OMZ_AT15319 metaG (SPAdes) (version 2) | ecosystem: Environmental > Aquatic > Marine > Oceanic | place: Pacific Ocean | collected...
GTTCTTGAGTTCGCTCCAGTGAACTTTCCCTTGAAGTGTTCGTAGATTTGATCCTCTGGAATAACCCAGTAAGTGTGTGGCTCAGGCCAGCCAGTTCCACCCTGATTTGGTGTGCCAACCTTATCTGCCCTGAGTTGCCTGAAGCACTCAATGAACAGCTTCTGGTTCTTACCCTTTGGCTGTTTCTTTCTGGCGTCTTCAAGTTCAGTCTCGTCTGCCTTCTCGATCACACAAGTTGTGATGTCATCACCGTCGGGATCTGTTCCAAGGATTGCCACATTTAATTTAAAGCTAAACGCAGCTCCCCCCTCCAAGTCTCTCTGCTTTGTTGAGAGTGCAGTGCGAATGCCTGAACCCTCGTCAACCTCAAGCTCTATCTCCGTATCCAACGCACCTCTCAGTGCCGACGATCCCCTCGCACCCCGACTTGTATCCTTCCCAGAGTGATGCACAATCATCAGGTGCGCCCCAGATATATTGCGGAGCAAGTCACAGTTCTTAATGAATTGAGACATATCCTCCGACGTGTTTTCATTTGCACCAGCCATTGCACGACTGAGTGTATCCACGACAATCATGGCAATCTCACCTTTCTCATCCCGAATCTCATCACACAGCTTCTCCAGTGTGGGTAAATCAACTTCCGTGTTAAACAAATCAACTGGGCTGGGTCTCACGGCAAGTAACGCATTCTCATCACCGTAATGTTCCTTGAGGGCAAACACCCTGTTCCTGAAACTATTGCCACCCTCAGTTGCAAGATAAAGAACAACACCCTGGGTTATTCTATTGCCGTTCCACTCCCGACCAGTGGCAATGTGCCAAGACATATCTAACGCTAGGAACGACTTACCAGTGTTGGATGAGCCGTAGAGACAGCTCAGTTGATTAGATCCAAGCCAATTCTTTATGAGATAATTATTCGTGAGGATTGGCTCTGCATCGTCAGCCCAGAACACCTTGTCCTGATATCGCTTTGGTGTCAGTGCATCAATCACAGCCTCAGCTCCACCACGCACCCAGACATCATTGAAGTCCATATCCTTTGGTGGGAGGAGGTAACTGACACCGTGGTCAGCCTTACAAGCCTCAGCTCCTTTTATCCCTGGGTCATCATTGTCAGCACAAATAACGATCTTTGCATCTGGCTTGGCTTGCATGATTGAAACCACAACCGACGGTAAGTTATTAGCGTTGAGTGCAAAGACACAGGGCTTTGACGTGGCCTCCGACACCGAACAGGCTGTAGCCCAACCCTCAGCGACGTAAGTGAAGTCTGAGATTGTACCCCCAACCACACTGAAGTTGCCAACGATGGGCATTCCTTTACTGAATTTCTTGACACCCTCACCGTCTATTGTCTGACTGCCAACCTTCTTACCCTCAGAATTAATGATGGGTATGATGAGGTTGTCACCTGAAATCAATGCGTTGTGTTGCTTGATGCGTTTCTTTGTGAGGTATGGATGTATCTGCTCAGGCCAATCTATTTCTTTTTTTATGTGTGTGACTTCACTCTTCTCGAACCTTGGGTATAAACCCTGATCCCTGAGATTTTCAATAATAGATTTCCAGTCATTACACTGGCGACACTGAACCTTAACCTCGCCATTGTAATTACTAATCCAGAACCTGTCCTTGCCTCCACAAGATGGACAGGCTCCATGCCACTCGCCTTTTGCAATTTGTTTTAAATTTAACGCACTTATTATATTTCCTGAATATTCATCCCAATGTGCGTTGTTTTTGTTTCCCTGATGTTGTACCATTTAATTGCCGCCTCGCAATATATTGTGTTTCGTTGATGGTAGTTCAGCCCCTTACAGCCTCTCCAAGCTATCCCGAAGGGGCTGAACTTTTTTTATGCCTTCTTAAAAGGGAATCTCGTCATCCAAGATTTCCTCAAGTTTTGCGGCTGGCTTACTCGCAAACGGATCATCCGTCGTGTAGCCATCCTGAACTTCGAATGGGTCGTTGCTCTCCTTCTCTGGAGCTAACTCCAGAACTTGGATTGCCCTTATCCTCAGCGAGACCCCATAGTTCTCCTCGCCAGTATTGTAAGGAACAACTGTCACAGCGATGTTAGCCTTAGACCCAGTTGTCAGCCTGAAGTCCTCTGGTAACTTATTTCGCTTTGCATCCACTTGTGATGGTGGACGAGTTTTGTCTGAGCCATACTTGGCCTTCAGCGTACACTTGCCAATATACTGAACTGATCCGTCGTCAGACTTCTCAGTTTTCGCTGGCATTCGCTTTGGCTTCTCAGGCCACTTATTTTTTGTATCCATAGCGACTGCGTTCTTATACGCCTCCTTACAGACACGGCTCAGGTTTAGTGCCTCCTCTTTATCCATGATGAACGACGTATCATATGCAGCTCCGTCGGCATCCCAATTACATGAGACTGACCTCCTCTCACCATTATCAAACCGATAAGGCTGATTTAGCCGTGGATATAAAATTGAGACATTACTTATAATATGTTGCATTTTGCAACTCCTTCTTGGTTTTGCGTAGCACCCCTACGCTGGGATTTCAAAATCAGTCTTCACCATCCACGAAGGGAGAGCGATGGTGTTAACTTCAGGCCAACCTGTGGTGTAGTCACCAGTCATGTCAGCCTCCTTCATAATCTTTAGGGTATCCATCATGCGCCTTTTGGCGTGATCTAAATACTCCCCAGATAATTCATGAACTTGTACTATAAACGGATTTTGCTTCTCAATGCAAATAAATAAAAATCTATCGACTGTGTGACCGTACAGCTCCAAACAAAATTTATAAAAACTTGCCTGAACATCATAAGAGTAATCCCTGACAGCCTTTGCAAATCCTTTAGGAGATGCATCCTGGCAGGTCTTTATATCAAATACTAAGTTCTTGTGCGACAGCAATCCATCTGGCCGACACTTTAAATCCAAGTTATAAACTGGTTCCTTTACAAAGTATGAGGCTTCCTTGGTTGCATGTTTGTCAGTGATAAGTTCAGCGACGTGTGGCGTAAACAGAGCGGCCTGAGCCATTTGTTCAGCCAACTGATATTCTTTCTTGGGCAGTAATATCTTCCCAGCAAAGTCAGCAGCTTCCTTCATAGATGTCCAATCTTTGCCACGCCTTGTCTCCGTACCCTCCACAACTAAATTTAGTTCTGGCTGTAAAAGTATTGCGTGGACGGCTGAACCCAAGTCAAATGCATGAGATTCCTTCCGCACCCTATTCTTCCAGTGTGCAAGTGTGGACGATGCGACGTCCTTTACATCACTGGAAGAATACCCAGGGTGGCGGTGGTAATCGTCGTTTGACATTTCATAGTCAACAGTCATTTCTTTGAACTCAATGTAAAGAACTCCAGAAATGATTCTAAAATAGTTTTAGGTTTCGTGGCTTCAGCAATCTCCTCACGAATCACTTCGACAATGTCGTAGCTCGGCTCTCTCTTATACAAAATATAATTAGCCTGATTGTAAGTAATTTTATTTGCCTTTGCGATTTCTTTTGTGGTCAGTGATAAATCATCGTTCATCTTAAAGACCCGATCAATCAGCTTCTGATTGTACTTGCTCTCTCTAGCCATCAGCTCTCTCCATTCGATCAAGGTACTCAGTAATTGCCTGTTCAATCGTAGCGGTCTTGGAAATCCGCGTCTTGTTGCGATAATTATCAAGCCGATCATAAACGTCACGCCTCAAGCGAACAGCCACCTGTTGCGTATTCGGTTCTACTTGTACTGCCATTTTGGTTCTCCATTATTGTAGCATAGCTATTGGCTACACTAGCAAAAAATATAGTTCAATAGCACTTTTATTATTTTTCCCAAAATATGCTTGCTTGTGTTTGCTAGCAAAAAATGGTATACTCTATATATAGTGATTCGTTTCAGGGAGGAACAAATGAGAATCAAGAAGTCAAAGTTGAAGAAACTTCTCAGAGATAAGCCTAAGAGAGGCGCTCTCAAGAAGTCACAGCCATACTTCGTGTGGTTGGGTCTAGGCCACCAAGTCTCTGGTTGGAGAATTGTGTGGGCATTCACTGGTCGTAAGTGGGCTACATATAAAGTAGCCAACACTGAAATCAGAAAGCGCATGAGGCTTTCCGATTGGAATGCCCTTCGAGCTGAGGAGATTGTGTAATGCGTGAGAGTGATATCAAACGCATGGTGCGGAGGTGCATGAACGTACTCAAGAAGAAAGAGTACGAGCTTGACCTCTGCAAGTCCGATGTGAACCGAGCCGTAGAGGTGACTAGGTTTGTTAATAAGAAGTGGTGCAATGGAGCTACTTATGGAGGCAGAAATGTAATCCAGATAAACCTAAGTTACTGGCAACACTCTGATGAGCCGCATTACGAGAGAGAGTATGCATCCTTCGATGCGGATAAAGTCATTGGTGGTAGACAGGTTAAGAACCTAGAAGAATCTATTTGGATGACTGTCGCCCACGAAGTTGCCCACCATGTTCAACGCTCACACTGCCCTCGAATAAAAAGGTTTCGTGGCAAACATCAAAAGTCACACGGTGACTGCTTCAAGCAAATCTACCGATACCTGAGAAGGGATTTTATAAATCCTATGCTTGATGGTTAATCACGCAGTCTAATCGATCTGCTAATTTCTGCCAACCATAATCTTGGCAAGTAATCCGACTGGCGAGTAAATCCCAGTCGGATTTTTTCATGTCACCCTCGTGACCCCAGGATATTAATTCCATAAATTCTTTTCTTGATGGCCTGTTGTAGAGTGCCTCGGAGTCTATAATCAGGCAAGTAAACTCCCGACCAATCCTCAGCAGGATGTAGGACAACCCACCAGCCTTGCGATATTCCTTAGACCACATTGACTGGTTGAGCGTTAAACCTGAATTGATTTTATCGCGAGGCCACTTCTCCAGAAACTTTAATTCAATCCAACCAGACTTTTCACCTTGGATGAAATGCACGTCTGGCATTCCCTTACCACAGCTATTCTCAACGCGGTACATTTGTAGTGGTAAGTTATTCCTGACGTTCTTCCAGAAATTCTTTTCTGACATTATTACTCCATAAACAAAGACTTCGGATCTTTGGTTATGATATCAGCTAAATTCTTTTTGTCACGCAATGCCTTAATAATTTTTGTGTCGATAGACTTCTGACACTCAATATCAATGTATGTCACATTGCCTGTCGTGCCGATGCGGTGACATCGATCCTCAGACTGAAGCCTCTGCTCCAGGTCAAAACTATTGGAGTAGTAGATTGCATACTCAGCCGCAGTTAAGGTCAGGCCAGTGCCACCAGCCTGTGGATTGGAAATAAAGTACCGAACTTTATCATCATTCTGGAAGCGGCTCACAGCTTCCTCCCTGTCGTCGTCAGACACCCCTCCGTGGTAACTAACCGCCTGAGAGCCTAATAGCCCCTCTATGGCCTTTAAATCGGCTCTGAACCGCGCCCAGATAATAACTTTACCTGTAATATTGGACAGCACCTCCTCCAAACCCTTCAACCTCAAGTTGATTTTATCGATTGGCTCGATGCTGTGTTCGGTTGGAAACCAGCCACATAATATCTGCTGTAGCCTGAGAAGCCGTGTAATCGCCTCTGGAGCTTGCATCTCCTCGCCATTTAGTTCCGTAATGAAATCCCTCTTCAGCTCGTTGTAGAGCTTCTCCTGAGCCTTAGACATACTGACGTAATGCCGTTGGTATATCTTCGCTGGTAAATCCAGGCAGTCTTTCTTCAAAACCCTGTAACTACTTTGCTTCACTTTCTCTGTCAGCTCCTCAATATTTTGGTAGGCAACAATCTGTCTATTCTCAAATCCACCCATGATACAGTACCTAGCCCTAAACTTATAGAACGCAGTGAACCCCAGAATGTCTGGGTTCAGAAACTTGAACTGAGCAAATAAGTCTTCTGGGCCTTTTGTGACTGGTGTACCTGTCAGGATACGTCGGCATACAGCGGAGCGACCAAAGAACGTAATGAGCTTTGTTCTCTTTGCTCCTGGCGTTTTGATTTTACTACTCTCATCCACAACCATCATGACCTTGTTGTTCTTTAAAACTTTCATCATGGCCTTCTGTGCGACTACTGATGTGAACGCCTCCACATTAAAACTGAAGATTCGAAGTCCATCTTTATATTCCAGAACCGCGTCAAAATTCTCTTGTTGTTTCTTTTTCATCTGAGCTGAGTAGAATGTCGCCTTGTAGTCACAGGCCATGTGAATGGGAACTTCCTTGTTTACCCAGTTTCTGTGAACCCCATTTGGAGCTATGACTACAAGTGTGTCTATCTTTTCATTGAGGTACAGGTAAGCTGCGGTATCAAGTGCAACCTTTGTCTTGCCTGTACCCTGCTCCATGAGTAGTGCGAAGTTTCGTTTACGTCTGGATTCCATGAAGACCTTGAACTGGTGTGCGAATGGCTTCGTCTTAAATTTAAAATCGCTCACTGTGTTTCATCCAGATATGTGTCAACCACGATTGACCTTATGAAGTCAGCGACAGTGCCGCCTTGTGGTGAGTTCTTAAATAGCCAGTGGATTTGATCTTCTGTGAGGTTCTCTATGATTTGACCCAGGCAACCACGTTTTATTCCTGTACTCTGATATGAGCTTATAATGCTTTTCTTTTTCTCAAGTGGATTTTGGTTTTTCTTTGCCGCTGGGAGGTATCCCTTCCTTCGCATTCTAATAATACACTGACTTACTTTGTTTACATCCAATTTTACTTTTTGTGAAATGGCTGAACATGGTAAGCCGTAAAATGCCAGTTCCCTAATTTGATCCCACTGTGGTAATCTCTTACTCATCTGTATTCTCCCTCAATATCATTTCTGCTAGTGCCTTAATACTTTTTGTTTCTTCTATTTTTTGAGACAGTATAGTCTGCTCACTTTGAATTATGTCTACAATGTGCATAATCCGTCTTGCCGCTTTTCTTGTAGTTTCTCTGCTCAATTTACCTGCTCCTTTTTTATAGTATTTCCATATTTAAAAACATGCCCAGACTTTCCTGCAAACGACCCTTTGCAATTTCAACGTATTCTGGGTTTAGCTCACACAGAATAGCATTTCGATTTAAGTTGTTTGAAACCTGTGCAGTTGTGCCTGACCCTCCGAATGGATCTAGGACTGTGCCACCCTCTGGGCATCCTGCCAGAATACATGGCTTAATAAGCTCTGGTGGGTACGTTGCAAAGTGTGCCTCCTTGTATGGCATAGGTGAAACAGACCAGACAGAGCGTTTGTTTTTTGTCTCGTAAGATTTTTCAAGTCCACTGTGTGGCTGTAAACCAGTTCCCTCATTGTGATATTTCCCACTTGACCTATCTCTTGTACCCCAATCCTGCTTAACTTTTTCTTTAATAGCCTCATTGTCATAATAATACTTTGGAGACTTGCTCAGTAGAAATATATACTCATGCGACTTGGTGCATCTGTCCTGCACACTTTCTGGCATAGGGTTTGGTTTACTCCAGATTATATCTTGTCGCAAATACCAGCCATCAGCTTGCAGTGCAAAAGCCACACGCCAAGGAATACCAATAAGGTCTTTTGTTTTTATATTTGCTTTATGGAGTTCAGATAGGCTTCTGTTATTTGCTGGTGCGTTGTTACGCCCTTTCCTTTGAAACTCTGGACTTGCTCTAGCATAACCATTGATACTGCAATAACTATCTCCAAGGTTTAGCCACACTGTGCCATCGTCACGCAGAACACGCCTAACCTCACGAAATAACTTTACTAGATTTTCTGTAAATTGATCTGGTGTTTCTTCCATACCAAGTTGATCTGTAATTCCATAATTTCTTAATCCAAAATAAGGTGGTGAAGTCACACAAGTATTCACAGACTTTTCTGGTAGGTCTCTTAACCTATCCAGGCAATTTCCCTGTAATATTTTTATTGATGACATTATAGTATCCACTTCACTTGAGTTTCTTTTTCGTCTTTCTTCCAGACAAACCATGCGAAGGCCATGACACCTCCAGACTTGAACTTGCCATCGACATTAAATGAAAGACGCTTTGAAAATACCCACACTGTGCTTGGTGGATGTTTACTGAAGAACTCACCACGTTTAACACCCTCCAAGAATTGCAACCTAACCAAGAGTGCAAGTTTGCTTGCCCCAAGGTCAATTGCCTTCTCAGCAAATTCATGTGCCAGTGAAAATGGTGGGTTCGTAATAATATCTGGTGCGAGAAGTTTTGTCTCCATTAGGAAGTCCACGTTTGACTTCCCAAAACCGTAGTCAATTAAATCTGTTGATATGACGTTGTGAGACCTCTTCTGTAGAACCTTGGATATTGCACCATCGCCACAGGCTGGCTCCCACACGTCTTGACTAAAAAACTCCCTGTTTAAGAGAGCCTCAGTCGCATAGTCTGGAGTTGGGTAGAAGTCATTTGCATTACGCTTCTGACTTCCATTCGACCCAGTAATTTTAAGTATTGAACTCATGCCGCCATTTTCTGGCTGTATCCGTAAATACGTGCAGAAAGAGATTTGGTAACTCTTGTGTGAGCCTTCATAAACTGACGTGTTAGTTTTTCACGCACAGCCTTCATATCAAGGGTCTCACGCTCAGATTCAGAAATCACCACATAGTGCTTGTCACCAGAATAAGTGCCAGCACCAGACGCCTTGAGCGAATCAGTCAACTCTTTTTCACGCTTTGCTAATTTAGAAATTTCTGCTTTAATTTCAGCTAATTCGTTTACAATCTTTTCCATTTTTGTTTCTCCCAAAATAAATGAATGAGAGACAGATATCATGCAATTGATAGTAAAGCAATAGTAAAAACTATTTTATTTAATTAATTAGACAGCGGATTATCGAGTGCCTCTTGGAGCCTCTCGTTTAATTGATCCTCAAGTTTACCCATGTCAGCCTCAACATTATTCACAGTTTCTCGCATGGTATCCCTGACATCTTTCTCGCTTTCTCTAATGAGACTTTCCACCTCCCTGATTGAAGTTGTGACATCTTTTTGCACTTCGTTCATTTGATTAAGAACATTTTCCAACACCAAGTCTATAGAGCTTTGCGTTGTTTTTATACGTTCTGAGGAAGTTTCAATCTTTGTTTCAAGCTTATCAATATACCCTTCTAGCTTAAGAAGATCATCTCGAAGATTGTTTTTAATGTCTCTTGTGTAAACAATAGCATCATCAAGTTTTGTTAAAACTAGCTCGTTTTGAGCTTTAATTTCATCAATGTCTATCTCTTGGACTACCTCTCTTAAATCAAGATAATCAAAGTAAAATTCATATCCAACATAAGCCGAACCTGCGAGTGTACTCAGTGCTGTGACTGCAATACCAATCTTACCAAAGCCAGAAAACTTTACGCCACCTACTTCCATGTCAGCCATAATCTTCTCCTAATCTTCAAACGATAAGTCATTACCTAACTCTCGCAACCTATCAATCTCTTGTTTAAGTCTAGTCAACTCCAACTGTTTTAACTTTAACTCTAGCTCATAGAGCCTATTACAATCAATCCGAGAGCCTTTATTCCTTCTTCCAAGTGGGATTGTCAAAGTTGCAAACACCCCAATATCTCCAGTTTTCTTTCTGCTCTCTATTGTACCCCCTTGAATCAGACTTGTAAGACCCACACTTAAATTAGTCGCGCTGCCCAGTGCCATCGAACAATCAAGCTCACCTGCTCTAAAAGAGTCAGACTGATAGTTATTACCCATATTCGGTAGGGATAAGCTAAGAGAGTTAGACGCACTATCAGCAAAAACACTTACAATACTGCATCCTGTTATTTGTATAAAAAAAATAATAAATAACCATATTTTCATTTATTCTACTTTAGAGCAAATCCTCGAAGTGATTATGGTTCTCTGCCCTTCTCCCTTGAAAGATTTAGAGCTTGTGCAAATATATGTCACTCTCTCTAAGTCTGAATTTCGTATGTATACCTCAAACGGATATTTTTTTGTGTGTTTTACCTTAATTAATTTTGATGTTGAAGCGAATGGTATTTCTTTCCAATCGCCTGAGAATACTCCAATTTGAAAATACGAAGTATCGTCACGCCTATTCCACAAGAGCATCTTTGTTACAGAAACGCCTTGAATATGAGAATATCCAAATTTTGGATATGCAGGTGTCATCTCATGCGCTTGAGCTTGAAACCCAAGCAACATAAACATTAATACTACTTGGCGATACATTCAGCTACGATTTGCGCTGTGTAAGACCCACTAGGAAATGCACGATTATATCCATAGGTAGCGGTTGATGCTACTGTAAAAAATGTTGTTCCTGCTAATGTCATATCAAAAGTTGTTTGATTTCCCACGACTACTTTTGCGCCATTATAGGCACTCATTCCTGCAACGCTGCCAGAAGTATAGACGCTACTTCCTGTCCAAGCTAATGTATCGGACAAAGAAGGCGAAGAACTAAAGCTATTCGGATGAGTAATTTTTACTTTATACTTATCTGCTGTTCCAATAGTAGTTTTTATAACAGCATCTTGCCCTCCATCTGCGGCAGCAGTTGAAAGTTTCCATATATTTGGCACACCATATTGACCTGGGGTTGTCGTCACAATCGAGCAACTTGCCTGAACTGTTCCTGTGATTGGCGAATTGACTGCCCAAGCGTAGCTCGTTGAAAGCAAAAATATTAAAGGTGTTATTTTTTTAATCATGTTATCTCCGTTTGTTTAGTCGTCATACTGAGAACGAACCATACTTCTGTGGACACTGTCCTGAGCTAAACTCCTGTAAGCCCTGACGTTGTCTTTAATTTCACCGCCATCTATCTTTAAAACATCTTCATAGACACCACCATCTATATCAAGATTTAAATATAATTCAAGTTTTCCAACAGATATCAATTGTTGCAACATTGCCAATTGCTGTACAGGATCGGCTATTTTCTCTGTTACGCCTCTTACGGATAGTATTTCTTCGACAGTCAGATCCTCACTCTTTTCCTCTGCCTCAGCCTCTTCAACTTCAAGCTCCTCTAACTCTGCCTGTTCATCAAGTCCTATTTGCACCCATTCGTTATAATAAGGGTCGTCTACGTTTCCTCCCGAAAGCAAATCGTTATCCAGTAAATATTGATAAACAGCGTCTTTATAATTAGGACAGCTTGGGTCGTTGAGTGGTGTGTCGCAGGGGTCAAACTTATAGTGGTATAATATTATAACATCTGAGAGAGACCCATCCCCAGTAACTTTTATTTCACCGTCACCAAAGAGAGTGCCAAGGGTAGAAGCCATTGGGTCGTATTTAATCTTCGTGCCACTGGGCAAGTTGTTCCAATCGTCTACATACTCGTAAACATACCCATCACCACCAACTTTTTTATTTGTAATAGATACAGTTGAATCTGTAGTTGCATCTTTGGTTATTGTGTACTTGTGAAACACACCCTCGATTGTCAGGTTGTTTTGAGCTGGGAGTAGGTTATTCATTACCCATGTGTGTGCATCTGAAGCCGCGTTCTTTGTGTTACCGTAAATATTCTCAGAGTAAGAATAGCAAGGCCAAGAAAAGACCGCCAATGCCAGCAGCCCCACGAGCTGTCGCCTTATCGTCTTCATCCCATTCCTCCTTTTTTCCAGCTACATACCCAGGTACAAGATGTGGATTGTTTTCCCACTCTATCCTTGCTTCTTCACCGACTTTCCCATTGATGGGACAAAATGTCGCGGCATCCCACATCGCTTGCCATACACGTTTGTCAGCACACATTATAGCCACCGCAGAAATCTTGAGACCCATGTCAAACATTCTGGCCGCATTTTTTAACCGTTCACAGTTCAAATCTCTGATTGTTGTGCCGCCACTAATGCCGAGTATCTGTGTCTGTATGCTTCCACCAGCAGGTATATGACAAGTATCTGAACTTGACGAACTTATACTGGGCGTTATAGCGGATGGCGGTGGAGACTTAACTGTGGTTGTACTATCAATCGTAGAAGTTGTATTGCTATTGGTATTAGAATTAGTCTCAATGCAATTACTATTTGTTGCGCTGTCACAGCCCTCTTCTGCACTTACCCCTAGCGTTATGATAAACACAAAGCACAAGGCAAGTAATATCCGAGTGATCATTTTTTACTCCAACTACAGAAATCCTTACCAAGTGTCATCGGGCAGTCTAATGTAAAGCCTGTGCATCCCGACAAGAAAAGAGTGAGTATTAAGAGATATTTACTGTATGTTAGCCGCATCTAAAATTTTCCTTTTAGCACTACTATCAGTGCTACTTAAAATATTAGTCAAAGCACCAGATTGACTGGCGTCAATTGGAACTTCTTGATCAATAACAGAGGCTTCCGCTGAACTTCCTAAAAGATTAGTTGTCAGTGCCTGAACATAATCGGCAACATCATCTCTAAATTGCGTATCTTGTGTTGACATATCTATTAATCTTCCAACGTGAAAAGATAATGAATTTGGATTTTTTGCTAATTTTGAACCTGACTTTGCAAGCCATCTTGTAAATTTAGGGTTAGTCATAAGCCTCGCTGCCACTTTAGGCGTTACGACAGAGGCTCCTGAAATTAATGCACCAGTTCCAATATCCATTGCACCTGCACCCACAGCAGTGACTGATGATATAATAGGAGTAAAGGCGGCTACTGACATAATGGTATCTCCAGTTTTACTATAATTAGTGTAACTGTCACTTGCCTTTAATGCATTAAATGACTTCAAGATATCATCTAGGTCACTCCAAACTGGATTTGATTTATTTCCAAATAAAGCACTTTTTGCCTCATTGGAAAGATTATCCCAGTTTGTAAGAAATTTTGCTGTGGAAAAATCTTCTATATCGTCGGTTACTCCAGCAGGGTTTTTATAACCTAAGTTTCTAATAAACTTTGCCTTTAGCTCATCTCTGGCATCGCCTTTTACATTGTTTAATATTTTCTTAAAATTTCTTAATCCATCTTTGTTGCCACTTGTCCACAAATTATATACTTGAATTTCATCTTTAGATAAGACTTCATCTAATAAAGGTACAATTTTTTTAGATACTTTGAAGACATATTTATCAGCTTTTTTCATTGCATCTAAGGCATCTGTTCCCTGGACAGCTTCATAAATATCTTTTGTTAGGGCGTCGTAGACATCTAACAACGCTGTATCTTCCTCAGATCTTCCTGTGCGAGTTAAGTCTCCTAATTGCTTTCTTATATTAGTTCTAATTTTACGCAATGATTGAAGGTCAATTCCACCACCTTTTATAGAGTCATTAATAAGTGCATTGGCCTTGGCAAATCCCGCAGTCATAGATGGACCTAAAGATTCTGGTGCTTTTGCTAAGTCTGCCTTAAATTTTTCTTTTAATTCCATGACATTACTTACACGACCTCTAGCGTCAGGAGCCAAGGCGAAAGCCTCATCGTACATTTGGTCTGTCTTTAAATTAAATTTTTCAGTGGCGGTTTGTGCTTCTTTTTTAATTAAACTTCCAATGTTTTCTTTGGATACAACTTGATTATTAGGTGAGTATCTTTTAGAAAGATCATCTACTAATTTAGATGAAGAATTATATATTCTTTCAAATACTTGGTTCATTCTATTTGCAGAAAAAGGCATTTGAGCTAATCTTTTTTCTATCCCCATAAGAATTGGAGATTGAGATGCAACACCTACTGTGCCAATATCAGCACCTATATTTTCTCCTCTTGCTATTGCTTTAGAAATATTACCTACGTACTCCTTTCCTCCAGCCAAACCTCTTCTTAATGCATCGGGTGTTGCACCAATAAGATCAGATCCTTTTTGTACAAGTTTGCCTCCAATTATTTCACCTGCAATATTAGTTGCAGCTTTCTTTGATTGCTCAACAAGACCACCTCTACCAACTTCTGGTACAAACATGTCAATAACTCTGTCATAAAGTTGACCACCAGCCTCACCACCTAATGCCACAGCCGCTGGAACAGTTACAAGTTCTTCAGGTGTAAATGCCTGTGGCCCTAATTGACCTCCAATAAATGTACCAGTTCCTGCCAGTCCACCAGTAATCATTGATGTAACATCCCTGCCGACACTAACAAAGTCACCCACATCTGGTATCCAGCTTTCGTTATTATATACAGTTGGCACGCCATCTTCACTTGTAAAAATAAAGTTATCATCACCATAAGGAACAGCATCTGGGTAATATTCCTGTAATGCCTTTAACCTTCTGTCTGGGTCATCAAAATTACCGACTACCGCTCTAACTTTTAAAGGTGCGCCTGATGTTGTATCTAACTTTTGTACTTTTGCCATTTTTACCTACTATTCAAAATCTTCTTCGTTGCCGATTATAGTTTCGTTATTGCTAAGGGTAACTGCAACTCTACCATCGCCCAACTTTATTATTTTTAAAATTGTCGGTTTGGATATTGATTCTTGACCTGACGGATCTGTTGAGTATTGATTTCTCATATCCAAAGGTAAACCTGTGTTTTGATCTACTATCCCATGTGATGGATCGTTATATATGAACCTACTTTTTTTCAATGGGTCATCTGAATTTCTATCATAATTAGGGTTTTCTATTCTGGCAAATCTTCCTTTAGCAAGCCCATCGTAAGTGTCGGCTACAAATGCCGCTAATTTTTGCAATTTAGCTCGTGCTTGTTCAGCGTTATCAAGACTATTAGGCATATATATTTTTTGATACTTTACAACTTCTGAGTCAGGAACTGCCGCTCCAGATCTAACTCTAAGTATAATCTCAATAGAATTTGACATTTCTTGCAAAATACTTCTTGCCTTTGGATCTTTAACTGCCGCATATATATCTGCTAATCTACCTACAACAGAAACATTCTCTGTCACACTATCTGCTGCCAGTGAAGCATTAATAGCGCGCGCTCTATTGTACTCGCCATTTTCAAAATACATATTAAATGCTGTGTTTAAAGAATTTGCTGAGTTTTTAGCATTAGCAAGTGCCGATGCCTCAGCCGTACTAAGTTTTCCATCTTTGCCACCAATTTTATTAAAATTAATGCCAGCTATATTTATTCCATCAATATAATTGCTTGAGCCTTCAACTGGCTCTTCTATTTTTCCAAACATTAATTCAGCAATTTCAACACCGTATGCCTGAGAAATTATTTGTCTAATATTAACACCAGGTTGCAGTATTTCAGTTGTACTGCCATCTTGATTATTAATTGTTATTGTCTTTACATCTTTAATTTTATTAGCATCTGCGACAAGTTTTGTTTTAATATCGGAAGGCAATTTTCCATCTATTAATTCTATTGTGTTACTTTGAATTTGTGTCGCAACATTTATTGCATTGTCTCTTAAACGCTCATACGCATTTGGTTTTGGAGTGATGTCATCTTTAGGTTTAATTTCAGACCAACCCTCAGATATACGAGTATCTAAATCAGCTTGATTGTAAACTTTAATTTCAGCACCATCCTTATAAAGTGTGCGTGTATCAAAACCCACATCATCTTTAGGTTTAATTTCAGACCAACCCTCAGATATACGAGTATCTAAATCAGCTTGATTGTAAACTTTAATTTCAGCACCATCCTTATAAAGTGTGCGTGTATCAAAACCCACATCAGCTTTAGGTTCAATTTCAGACCAACCCTCAGATATACGAGTATCTAAATCAGCTTGATTGTAAACTTTAATTTCAGCACCATCTTTATAAAGTGTGCGTGTATCAAAACCCACATCAGCTTTAGGTTTAATTTCAGACCAACCCTCGGATATACGAGTATCTAAATCAGCTTGATTGTAAACTTTAATTTCAGCACCATCTTTATAAAGTGTGCGTGTATCAAAAGACTCAGGTTTAAATTTTCCTGAAGTATCTTCTTCAACTCTAAAACCTTTTTTTTGTAACGCTAAAATATCAGCAACAGAGATAAAATCTTTATATGTATCTCCGTTTGGTTTTGTAACAACGACTGATTTAAGAGTAGTTGTTCCAGTGGTCGGTGGTTTGAGCGCAGTAGCCAATTGAACTGCGAGTGGACCTCTGGCTCTTTCTAATTCTCTATTTCTTTTATTGACTTGAGCTAAATAATCAGCCGCAGTGGGTAATGCCTCAGCCGCAGCACTCAGTGCAGTTGACCCTGGTTTAGCCGCATTCGCACCCATTTGAGAAAAGAACCTAATGGCTAACTGAGCTGGGTCAACCTTTTCAGTTGCAGGAGACATTGCCTCAGCCGCAGCTATAGCGGCAGCCGCCCCTTCATCAGATTGAGCTATTTGACGTATTGCTGAGTACAAACCACCATATTTTTCTTCATCTATATTAGTTCCAGCTACGCCAAGTTTTAATGCCATCTAATTATCCTCTATTATGTATTACTATAATATATACCCAGACCTGTACCCAACGCACCAATTGACTGACCGTAAATTGATGGATTAGCCGCGTACTGTTGTTGTAAGGCGTTACTATAGTTTGTCACGTTGTATGGTGTTCCCTGGAGCGCACCAAGGGCAAAGTTAACCATTTGCTGAGGGTAAGCCCTCTGATCCTGATAGTCAGCGAAGGCCATGTCTAAGGCCATCTGATCAAGTCTCCGTCTGGCTTCCCCAGTTGATATTAAACCAGCCGCAGCTTGCTCCTGCAATCCCTGAACCATCGGAGCCATGTTTTGGTATATGTTTTGCTGAGTTTGCCTTGCACCTTCCTCAGTTGCATATGCACTTCTGAGAGCGTCTTCAGCACCAAATCTGGATGCCCTATCAGCGTCGTACTGACCACGCATAACATCTTCCGCACCAAATCGAGCTGTTCTGTCTTGCTCCGCTCTAGACCTAAGTGCAGACTCAGCACCAAATCGAGCTGATCTATCTTGTTCAAACCCAGAACGCATTGCAGATTCAGCACCAAATCGAGCCGCCCTATCTGCCTCAGCTCCAGACCTAAGTGCAGATTCAGCAGCAAACCTAGCTTGGCGATCTCGTTCACTTGCCGCCCTGTCAGATTCAAATCTATTTGCCGCAAAGCCTAAACCTTCTTGAGCTGCCCTTGCCCTCAAGTCACCTGACGCAATTGCACCCTCAGTGCCTAACATTGACTCTGAAATACCTAGTCGAGACCCACCAAACGCACCACTTCGAGCTGCGTTTGCCCTAGCCGCATTTTGAGCTAATGTTGTCTGACGCTCAATTTCACGAACCGCAGGATCTGCCGCACTTTGATACATATCTAAAAAAGGCTGTGCGCTTTCTAAATTAAAATTACCAAAAGATTCTCCGAGTAATTCCTCACGAGTTGCACCTTGGTAATCCCCAATCAAATCCTGCCTACTTGCACCTTGGTAATCCCCAAGTAAATCTTGCCTAGTCGCGCCTTGGTAATTACCAAGTAAATCACTTCTACTTGCACCTTGATACTCTGGACCTAATAGCTCTGATCTAGATGCAGAATCGTAACCCTGACCTAAGCCACTTGCCAGTCTTTCAGATTCATTTAAGTAAGGAATATACGAGCCAGCACCTCTGGATAATATATCTGCCGCCTGTCTTTCTTCTGGCGTTAGTTTTGATCCGTCGTATGACGCTATTCTTGAGCCAGAATACTGTGGGTATGGAGATCCAGCTATCGCTGCCGCATTTTCAAATAGAGCTTTACCACCTGCCGACACCCAAGCTGGAAGCGTTGTGCCTCCTACCGTTTCAGTGTAACTAGGTAAATTTGTATAACTCTGCGCGCAAAAACCACCCATTTAACTAACCTCCGTGTATAAAGACCCAGCTTTTACTAAGCCCAATCGTCCAAAGAATTTATCTTTTCTTTCAAAGTCACCAGAATAGACGTGACCTAGTTTGATTTTCATATTAGCTTCATTTCCAATTTTAATAAAGCTCTTTACTAATTTTATTGCGACAGATGAATTTCTGCTATCTGGCAAGACGTAAAACCACATGTCTGATAAGTGCATTTCATCTGACCACCAGTCAGAACCAGCCATACCGCCAATAGATCCAACAATTTTATTTTTGACTTCAGCGAGTAACACAACGCCTCTGTGAATTGCAGTATTTATAGCACCTATTAACTTTTCAGGATTAATCGGGGCAACAGACATAACTGTCTCCTTGTGCATTTTATCTAACAAGATATACAATGCTGAGACATCCACTGGTGTTGCCCTTCTTATGTTCATCCCATTGCGCCTAACGCACCGACTTCCTCTTCAGCCATCATCATAGGCTCTTCAGGCATCATTTGACCTTCGATTTGCTCGATAATAGAAGTTAATTCTGGGAGAAGTCTTTTCAAGATATTTGCAATCTCTGGCGTTATAGCACTGTCAAGCATTGCTAATTCTTCGCTGGACATATTTACCAATCGAGCCATTAATACAGCACCAATTTCTTCGCTTGGCCTCATAAGTTGTGCAACTGCATCTGGCGTTAAGCCAACCATTTCCTCTTCTGGCATAGGCATATCCCCTTCTGGCATAGGCATGTTTTCTTCCATTTGCATATTTGCGCCATCCATCGGTGGCATTTCTGGTGGTCGTGCCATTCTATATCTCCTTCTTGTTATAAAGAACTGACCAATCTGATTGATTGCAGAACAGCCCTATTGACCAACACAGAGGCTCCAGTAGCCTTCTGTACACTTTACCCAGATAATCTGGTTTATCTCTCTCACCGTAAATGTAGGCAATCTCATTAGCTCTGTGACCTGCGACATGTTTCCAGAACTTTACAAACTTACCCTTACGCATTTGCTTAACCATCCACACAGCCCAGACGTGATATCCGTTGACATGTGTTGGCGTTAAGTAATCTCTTGTGAACTTATAATCTAATATAACTTGCTTGCGTGTCATGATGCCTTGTCGCATTAATTCGTTACAAATCACTCGGCCACCAAATTCATTACCCAGCAATCTTCCAAACCAACCACCGACAGGGCCAAACAATGCCGTACCAGCCGCACCAAGTATAGTTGTGGCTCCAGCCGCCTTAGCCGCTTTTACTGGGTCTTTTCCAGTCAGTAGATTTAAACCAAAACTTACCGCACCAGCACCAGCGTTTGACATCCAGTTTGCTCTACCTGCCCCCTCAAAACTTAACAGCTCTCCCCTTGTTGGAGGTGTTTGAGTAACAATATTGTTAGCACTTGCTATTTGTGAAGAATCAAGTTTTGGATCTGGACTAAATCCTCCAGTTTCAATTTCAGGTCTAAGAAAGCTAGTCGTAGAAGAGTCACTTAAACCCTTACCACCCATAGTCTTAAATCCCTCTACGCCAGCACCAAGTACATCTAAACTTTCACCGCTTGCAAGTTGCGTACCAAGTGCCGCACCTGTTGACAGAGCAAGTGGCATTGCCACGTTACGGACAATCTCTGCTGTGGATGGCATTTCCATTTGAGCCTGGGGATTGTTTTCAAGGAACTCTTCATATCTATCAAGCATTTCAGTATCTGCTGGGTCGTCAGGATTAAATGAACCTTGTCCAGTTTGAATACGCTGAACCCACTGAAACATTGGCATTGCATCCGTTCCATACACATCCTGTAGATTTGAACCAGTGTAGGTGTTAGCCTGAACTCCATAAATTGGGTATGTAAATGATCCGTCATCCTGCTCAACCGCAGATAACGCTCCGTAGTTACTCAAAGTGTATGGGTTTATTGCCATTATATTCTCCTAACTAATCTCTAACACACTTACGACAACATGCAATCTATTTGCCGTAGCCGCTGTAAACTTCAAAACTTCACTCTCCTGAACAACCAAGGGAGCGGTCAGTAACTCAACCGTTGTATTTGCCGCCACCGCCTTGACTTTAAATAAACTAAATACAGCACTGTCTGTATCTGTAATTGTCGCAGTTATCGTATCTGCGTTCCCTGAATCTTCACTTACCAGAATACTCTTAACAATGCTAGTCGTAGCCGCTGGAGCTGTATAGACAGTTGTTATGTCTGTGCTTGTTAAGTCTGCCTTTGCATTTTTATAATTATTTGCCATCTAAGCTACAAACCACGCTACTGCTTCTGCTTGCTCTACTGCGTTGGTTAACCCAACACTTGCCGCAAAATATGTTGCCTGTTTTTCAAGCTCCAGTGTGTTCACTAATCGAGCCATGTAACCTTCTTCATACTTTTCTGGAGGAGTGGGAAGCCTTAGTAGTGTCGCTGACGAACTCATCTTAAACTATCCTCTCTGGCGTTAATTCTAAAATCCCCGATAGACCATTCGTCTGTCGTGCCAGAACTATATATCTTCATTGCAATCTGTCTACCCTTAGCCCTTGTTGAAACTTTTTGAGTTGTGCTTGTTATTGTAAACGGACCTTTAGTCACTTCAGTTGCATTGGGGTATTTTCTGGCATTTAAATCAACATACAAAGATGTATCTGAACTCATTGTCACGTCTGGAATAATTTTATCAACCATAAACAGACGCTCACCATTCTGAGTAATTTCTCGTGGTGAAGACTCAATAAATGAGTTCATCGCTGAACCGTTATCAGTTAAACCTGTCTCGTGGTTGTACAGTAACCCATTAGCATCAAAGGCAAACGGAACTTCCCTAGCTCCAAAACTATCTGACCACACAGTTCTATCCATCGTTCCTATAGTCCAAGCGTTTTCCAAATAATTGAAGGTAACATAGGAATCTGGCTCTGGGTTTATTGTTCCTGCTGAATTATCATTACTGACATAGAACCATGTGATTTCTTTAAACTTTTTGTTGTGACCAACCACGGTCTTATCGATATAATCAGTCTGCATTCTGTCAAATACATAATACTGAACTGGGCAAGTCAACTCCTTAACAACACCGTTATATGTAAAAAAGTTTCGTCTTCCCATCCAGAAGACATTGCCGTCAATGTTTATCATTGTATTTAAACCAGAAGCCCCAGCATCAGTGGCAAGCAATCTGAAGCTAAATATAAATGGTGCGCCTACAAAGGTCATTCCGTAAATAGCCTCGTCTGTAGATATAATTGTCTCCTCACGAGAGCTAACCATAGTGACAATTTTTGTGCCAATTTGCAGACGCTGGTCACCAGCAGTGTTTAAGGCTGTCGGTGTAAATACTGTAAAATCTTCTTGATTAGACCAACGTACCAACATCGGGTCGAAGTTACCCCCACCGCCAACTGCATACTCCTGACAACCTCCAGCTATAAAGTGCCTATCAGGAAAGCTAATAGTAGATGTGCGTACAACATTGGGAACACCTGCCGCGTTTGCTATTTCAGAAACTAAAGATGCTCTGTTGCCTATACCACCAGATGTATCCCAGTAGTACATAGCCCCTCCACGGACAACAGCAATTAAATCTTCACCCCATAAATCTAAATCCCAAGATGAATTTTCTAGAGAAACATCGGAGCTACTTTCCGCACGAGGTGTACCCCATGTACTAGCTCCCCAGGCTCCAGCTCCCCAACCCAGTGCAGGGTTAGCTGACTGAGATCCTAGACCAGCCGCATTGCCAATAAGGTAATCTATTGCAATTGCGTTGCCTCCACCAGCAGACACAGTAGACGTAGCCGCGTTAGGTGCAGTTATTGTATATGTGTTTGTTGTAACAGCAGTAATTTGATAACCAGCTTTTCTGTTTAGATTTTCTGCTGTTATGCCACCGACAGCGACAGCTCCCCTAAATACAACAAAGTCACCAACAATTGCACCGTGACCGCTGTCAGTAATAGTCAGTGTTGTGCTTTCATCTGTGGTTGCAATTGGTGCTATTAGAACTTGAGTTACTGCGACACCGCTACTATGAGTAGCCGCTGATGTGCTGTTAGTTCCTCGCGTACATCCTGTCAAAGTAAGTGTGCTAATGCCTGTGTACGTTATTATTTCATTTTCTATTTTTACAACACCAGCAGTCTTAAAGCCAGTGACACTTGCTAAATCAATTTCAGTTTCACTATTATCTAATGCCTCAGTTGTGGTTGTCGCCTGATCTGTTTTGTCTCTCAAAGGCGTTACATCATACAGAGTTCCGTTTTCCACAATGTACAGGTGGTTATGCGTGCCAACACCAATTCTGTCTTCACCATCTGTAGACGCACGCCAGAATACCATTTTTCTTGCAATCCCCTGTAGAGATGTCGTGTCAGATGTTATTGTGCCAGCGGAGTCTAACTTTAATAGAGGATCATTAACCCACCCACCTATTTTTGTTGGGTATCCATTTTTAAACCGAACAAGATTTCCGTCAACCCAGAAAGGTCCGTTCTTGCCAGCACTGTACTCAGTAATGTCTTTAACAATGCCTGGTTTAAATTGTAGTAACTGTAACGTCATTCAATAAGCCCCAACGCCTGTTCTTTAGTTTCATCGTTTCGTCTTAGCCAACCACGCCCAAACGTGTCAAAGGTACTGAGGTCTCTGTAAAACTTATCACGCATGTGGTGCATTTGCTCTACTATCTCTGCTGGCTCCACTTCAGCGACTGCCTGTAGTGTCATTGGACCTATACCACCGTCTTGCTCTACACCTACAATACGTTGTAGTGCCTTAGCCGCTCGACTTGTTCCGCTATTCACACCCCAATCGAAGGTACAAAAATCAACCCCAGAAGGGAGATCATCTGCCCGAAGCCTATCCCAATAGTTTTCTTTATATATAGGGTAAACGTCATCGTGGGTAAGACCCTCCATCTCGCCATCCATAACTTGCCGACCTACATACTGCTCGTAAACTGCGCGTGTTACACCGAGGTTTGTCTCACCCCCAGGGTCATTAGGGTGGTTTACATAACCCCCTTCATGTTCCAGCAACCAGCCCATGCACTGTTCAAAGTTCTGCCTCATTTTGCGTTCTTTCTTAGTTTAGCAAACTGACGTGATCCAAACCAGAAACTAATAATACTGGTAAATAGTAAGTTCGTGTCATCATTCCATATAGCTTGTGCCGCATCGTTAAATGTAACACCTGTACTCATAGAATAAAATAAGCCACTAATTTTTACAGTCAGAAACAAACCCACAAATAAATATGTTACAACTGGTCGTACCGATCCTGATAAAGCTGCCGCAAATCCAGACTTGGCGTTTGCCGCTGCCATTGCCTTGTATATACCCTCTGATTCAGCAATGTCTGCCTTGGCATCTAGCTCATCTAACTTCAGGGAAGATAGCTGTGCCGCGTACTTACCCTTAGCTTCGAGCATTTTAAGCTCTTGGGCATCTTTCTGTCTCTGCTGAAATAAATCAAGGATTGAGGGGATTATCGATGTTCCGAAGCCAAGTGCCGCTCCTAATAGTGATAACATTTTAAACTCCTACTTTAATTTAGTTTTAGATAAGGCTGTAGCCCCCATAAAACCAACAACAACTCCTAACTGAGCTACAATAAATGTATTTAAGAAACCTGACGCAGTGGCAACTCTGTCTATAGCCACAACTGGAGTTAATAAGACAATGACCGCTACAATCGTTACAACCATTGCAATCCACGCCATCATGCGTTGCGTGTCAGCCAACTTATCTTCGTTCTCTAAACGAATCCATCTTTCATGGCGGTCTAGTTCGTCGTCTGTAACGGTACCATCCCCATCGGCGTCAGCTGATGCGTATTTACTGTTTTCTTGTAATTTTTTACCCATTTAAAGTTTCCATAACATTCCTGCCAAAAGGACAATAATTGTTCCAGCAGTGCCAATTAAAATAGCCTCAATTCGCTTAATGCGAATTATGGTTTCCTTCCAACGCTCCTCTAATTGCACTTCCACAACTGTAATCCTCTCAGCTAATTTCACGACGCTAACTCTTCAACCTCTTCTTCAGGCTTTAAAGATTCAGCAAGTTTAGCTCTCATAACACCAAGAGCTGCTAATTTTTGATCCATTTGAAACTGGAGGTTGCTTTGTTGAACCTCTAAATCTTTAATCTGAGCAATTAAATATTTGGACGAATAGGATAAAGATTTTTCTGTAAACTCTTGCCCATCAATTGTAATTACATTTTCTTTAACTTCTTCTTTTTTAGCCATAATTTTCTCCCTTTGTTATGGTTTGTTTAACCTATAAAGGTTGTAGCCGCACTAATAGCATCTGTTACTGGCTTCATGTCTTCACTACCCCAATCGTCTAATGCCTTCATTGTATCTAAGTACCCTTTACTTCTAGCAACACGCTCTTTCTTTTTTGCTGCTGTCATATCACTACAAAAATCTTCACTTGTTGCTGAAGCACCTTTGTCGTGTGTCTTTATAACTTCTGTAATAACACTTACACTGCCTAGCATTGCTGAGTAGTCCTGTGCTATTTGATCTTTATCTCTTGCCATTTTAACTTTCCTTCTTCTCTATGTTAATATTACCTGATATTGATATTCTCTCTCCGTCATTCTCATAGAACGGAAAAACTTGGTGGAGCATTTGCGAGGGAAACATAACCATATAACCTTCTGCTTCCTTCTCCATATTATACGCAAATGTAGATACTTTGCCTAGTGTATTTGTGTAACTAAACGCAAAGTTAGATATGTGAT
>Ga0208669_1000208_pt1 | contig 24311 bp, 38 predicted proteins | sample 21_taG_FD_184095 | JGI IMG/M metagenome (GOLD analysis project Ga0208669, IMG submission 184095) | Marine viral communities from the Subarctic Pacific Ocean - 21_ETSP_OMZ_AT15319 metaG (SPAdes) (version 2) | ecosystem: Environmental > Aquatic > Marine > Oceanic | place: Pacific Ocean | collected...
TCTAGCCCATGATTTGTCTACTTGAAAAGTTGTATCTATAGTTCTTTCTGAACCATTACCTGTGTATTGTAACGTACCAAATAATTTCTGTGGATAATCGTCCGAAGTTTCAGAAGGATTTATTTCATCTGCTACTGGTAAATTGCCAGCACATAATGCTTTATAATCACCAGGATCATATTTAAAATTACCATATCCTGTAACATCTGCATTTCCACCTGCTGTAACATTTCCAGCAAAAGTTCCCTCTTGTCCAAAATTTAATACAGAGTCAGCACCATAACTACCAAAACTTACAAAGTGTGGTAACAGAGGTACATTATTAGTCCAAGCATAATTTGGATTTGTACCATTTTGAGGATTACCAGAATTTGTAAATACTCCATCTTTAGCATACCAAAGTTTTCTTGCATCCATATCTACAAATACACCACATACAGTATTATCTGCATAAGCACTTACACCTGTAAAATCTGTAGTTATACTTCCTACATAAGTTTCATTTTTTTCACTACCTCCAGTACCTAAATTTATACTTAAATCTCTTTGACTAACTCCCATTGTTGCACTTTGACTGTATGTAGTAGCAGTTAAACCTATAAATGGATAATTATCTCCAGAGTTAGGAGCATTAATAAAACATTCAAAATACCATTTACCACTAGAAGGAGGTAAAGCAAAATTAGCTAGTGAACCAGATATATCTGAACCACTAAAAGAATCCATCATTAGATTGCCTTCACCTAAAACTGGATTACTACCATTACTTAAAGGATTCATAGTAGCAAAATTACCACCATTAGAATCAGAGTTGAAGGTTGGAGAGTCTAGCATTTGATCGTGTGTTGCTAAATTTGCAGCAGTAAAATCATTATTATTACCAGATGAATCATTTCCTAAATCAGAACTTGATTCAAATTTAAGATAGTAACCATTATTACCAAAGGTTAATCCACTTGGATCTTTAGGAATCCACACACCATTTTTTGTTTCACCAAAAGAATCTGGACCATAGCTTTGTCCATCACAAAATACTATTTCTGCCATTTGTAAATCAGCACCTTCAGTACCATGTCCTTTACCTGATAGACCACCAAAGGCTTGAACAACACCACTTTCATTTATAAAATCCCAATCTTCATCTTGAGATATAGCAGATTGAACTGTTGCACTAGAGTATGAAGGTTCTACACCATTAACATATAATCTTAATCTATTACTAGCAGATGCTTGTGTACTGTCAAATCTCATCACATGATGATACCATGCTGACGTATCACGATATACAGCATCTGTTATTAAACGAGTATCCCCATAAGTTCCACCAGTAAATTCTGCTTGAAAGTTATTATTTTTAAATCCCCAAAATACATAAGTACCTCCACCAGTACCAGTTACAAATATATTAAGTTTTCCACTATCAGTTTCATTATCATATCTTTTAACCCAATAACTCATAGTAAATGTTGTACCACTTGTAGGAGTACCTGCTGTAAATTTTAAAGTACCATCTTGAGAAGCACTATTTCTGACAGAGTTTGCAATTTGATGGCTATAAAAATTATCACCACCTGCACTTGCTGCTGCTGCTGCAGCTCCCATTAAATTATTTTGAAATACACCCATTATGCATACGCCTGTGAAATTATCATTTGAATATCTCCACCTACTCCATCACTTGAAGCAGAAACTATTATGTAATCTAATCTATCTACAGCACCATTAGCTGTTGACATGGTTGGATCTGTACCACCTATAAACTTAAAGTCTGCGTGATAAGCCATTGTACCACTTCCTCCACTTTGTGTCAAGAAAATACTTCCTGTTTGTCCATCACGACAACCAATAGGTTGAGCTAAAGTATGAGCTGCTGTAACTGTTGTACTAAAGTTTTGACATGTACCAAAGTTTAATGATACAGATGTTACACCATTAATAGCTGTTGCACATACAACTGCTGCAGCACTTTTAGTTAATTGTAATTGACCTTCTAAACTTGTATTACCTGAAACTCTAACTGTTCCTAAGAAACCAGAGTTACCAGTTATTGTTGTAGTACCTGTTATTTTAGCAGTACCTACTAATTGTGTATTACCACTTACACAAACATCTCCATCAAATTCTGCCTTACCACCAACAACTAATATACCTTCTAATGAAGTATTCGTTGATACTCTAAATGTACCTCCTACACCTAGATTACCAGTTATAGTTGTATTGCCTGTTATAGTTGCTGTTCCACCTACAGTTAAATTTCCTACAAGAGTTGTATTTCCAGATACACAAACGTCATCATCAAACTCTGCTTTTCCAGCAACTGTTAATGTAGATGCCAAATTTACTGCACCACCAACAGATAAAGCTCCACCTATTGAGGCAGCTCCAGCAACTGTTGCCGTACCTCCTACATTTATATTACCTGATACAGATGCATTACCTGCAACATCTAATGTGCTACCAAGAGATACAGCACCTGTAATAGTTGTTGTGCCTCCTACAGCAAGATTACCTACTAATACTGTATTACCTGATACACAAACAGCACCATCAAATTCAGCTTTACCTGCTACAACAAGAGTACTTCCGATACTTACTGCATCTTTTAAATGAGCTTCTCCTGCAACAGTTAATGTTGAATTAAGTTGTACAGCACCTGCTATTGTAGTATGACCTCCAATATTCATATCACCAGAAACTGATACATCTCCATCAAATGTTCCATTACCTATAACTGTAACTGTACCACCTACATAAAGATTACCACCGACAGTTGCATTATTAACTGATATATTTCCTTCTACTGAAGCAGTTATACCTGTTAAATTAGAACCATCTCCATAAAAAGCACTAGCACATACTTTAGCATTAGCAGCTTGTACGTTTGCTCCTGCTATTGTAACAGTTCCACCAACTACTAATCCACCTGATACCGATACATCATCTTCAAATTCTGCTTTGCCTGTTGTATTTAAAGTACCCCCTACAGATGTATTACCTGTAATATCTAAAGTACTTCCTAAACTTACAGCACCTGCTATCGTTACGTGACCACCAACATTTATATCACCTGATACAGATACATCACCATCATATGTTGCATTACCTACAACTGTAAGAGTACTTCCTACATAAAGTGTTCCACCTACTGTAGCATTATTAACTGATATATCACCACCAACTGACATTGTAACACCAGTTAAATTTGAACCATCTCCAAAGAATGCTGATGCACATACTTTAGAACTAACATGCACATCACCTTTTACAGTTACATTACCTCCAAGACTTACATTACCTGCAACATCTAATGTGCCACCTACAGAAGCATTACCTGAAACTCTAACAGCTCCTAAAAATCCTGCTGTGCCTGATACTGTAGCAGTACTTAATAAATTAACTGCACCACCAATAGATGTTGCACCTGCTATCGAAGCTGTTGATTGTAAATGTGTAGCTCCAACAACTGTAACAGTACTTGCAAAACTACCAGCACCTGCTGCATGAAAAGCTCCACTTACAGTCGCAGTAGATTTAAATAATGCTGCTCCACCAACTGTTAATGTACCACCAATTGTTACTGTATTAGCTACAACTAAACTTGATACTGATATGTCACCACCAATAGACATGGTAACACCTGTTAAGTTAGAACCATCCCCAAAATATGAAGAGGCACAAACTTTATCAGTAACTTGTAAACCACCTGACACAGATGCATTACCATCTACACCAAAAGTACCTGCAATTTTAACAGCACTTGTAGCAACTTTAATTGCTGTATTAGTACCATCACCTGTTTGTATATTTGTTAAAGATGCATCAACACCTGTATTACCAGATGTATCTATTTGTAATAATTTTTTATATGTAGCATTAATTAAGCTGTTTGATAAATCACTCATACTGTATCCCACTTTCTATTATCTGGATCTGGTACATCATTCCATGTAATATTAGCCAATGCCCAAATTAAATTTCTACCACCATCATCAGGTCTTGGATTTTGAATTGCAGGGTTATCTCTTACATTTGGAACTTTATTTTGTGGATGATTTTTAAGATCAAATGCACCATCAAAACATGTTGGACAATTAAGCATTCCGTAACTATTTAATTTCATTACTCTATGTGGATATACAAAACTGCATGAATCGCACATAGCTTTTGCATTTTTATTACTTGCCACTATACATACCTATATCTTGGTTTAATAAGTAAACTTGCTCTTTCTCTATCTTCATCTAAAGCACGAGCTAATTTTTCTTCATAATTTGCTTTTAACATAGCTATACGATCCATTGGTATACCACTTCTTTTCATAGATAAATAATAAGATAATCCACATGTTAATGCTGGCAAAAATCTTACAGGTGAATCTGCATTTTGATCAGCAGATTTATTTACATCTTCTACTTGACGTATAGCTTCTATTTGTAAAGTATCTGTTGTATTATCAGGAAGGGGCCACACATAAATTTTTGGATTAGCTAAATCTCTTTTAACAGTAAATTGTGTTGGTCTGCCTGTTTGTGTTTTATTTGGTATATTTAAATATTCTTCAAAAGATATTCTTTGTAATTCAATATCTGTTGAATCTCTTCTTAAATTAATTTGTAAAGCATCTGTTGTAGAACTTGAAAGATCGTATGTTCCTAAACTTGTTGATACAGTTACAGCAGTTGTATATGTTTTCCATAATAAAATCCCTCTGTTTTGCCAATCGTTTAACATTAAGTTAAGTGATCTTCTAGCAGATTGAGGTGTATGTCCAAGAGTTTGTTCACCACCAATCATCTCAGTAGCTTCTTGAATTACTTCATCTATATCTAAATTAAAATTATATGTACCTGATGTTGCCATTATGTTTTAACCTTATGAACTTTTTGTATTAAAAAAGAAGCTGTTAAAGATGCTCCTTTATGAGGTTTATAACCACCAGTTGGATTTTTCATTAACTTAAATTCTTTACCTTTTTTCATCCAATGAAAACCTTTAGGTGCAGCTACTTTTTTTGTTGCCATTATATTATCCTTTAATCATACATAGATGCAACTAAAAGAGAACCACCATGTTTAGCAGCAAATGTTTTTACATTTGTGGGTTTACCTTCTACACCTTGTTTCTTTGATCGTTTTCTTTGTACTGCTGATTTTCGTTGTGATGCTGTCATACGTTGAGCTTTTGCTTTAGGCACACATTTAGGATATTTACGTTTAGAACCTTTAGCTTTTTTTCTACCACAAGGTTGAAACTTACCATCTTTCTTAGGAGCTCCTATATCTACCCATTCTTCATTGACCCATTTTTTTAATGCACCACCTTCTTTTGCTTTTACTTTTCCTTTACAAACTTTTGATGCATACATATTAGCATATGCTGATGGATATACATCAAACTTTCTTTTAGCTGCAGCTTTACCTTTTGGACATAATTTAGCCATTTAACATTTCCACCTTCTACGTGCTTGTCGTAATCTTGAGTTAGGGTTTTTAGCTGCTTTAGGAAACTTCTTCATTTGTCCTGCAGATCTTGCACAGTAACTCTTTCTCCTATTAGCATCTTTACTACCTGGTTTAACTTTGCCTGTTACAGCAGTTTGTAAGTTACTACCAGGATTTTGTGCTCTATATCTTTTAACACCTGCTGTAGTCATACCAGCACCAGCTTTAGTAGGTCGTTTACCTCCACTACTAATAGTAATACCTTTCATATTACTTTGTTTACGTTTAGTTTTAGGTCCTGTACCTCTACCCATTATTTTTTAACTAAGCTCCCACCAAAATATAAACCAATTATTGCTGACATTAAATGTGTATCAAGAGGTGTAATAACTACACCATTAAATAATCTATCCATATAGACTTCTTGTTTATCTATTAAGAACCAGAAGCCACCTTTAAATTCTGTCCATGTAAGAACAACACCAACATCTGTAAAGACAGGAACAAGTTTAGGATATGCAATAATAAAAAAGACTGCAGTTAATGCAATAATTCTTCTTGTCCATTGAAATCCTTTATTGTCAAACTCTCTAGCTTTACCAACTTCTGCCATTTGAAACTTATCTCTAGCTAATAGCATCTTTTGTTGTTCTTGTTTATTTTTAGTTGCTTGACTCCACATTGACATGACTCCACCTAAAAGGCTAGAGCCAAGCATTGTAATCATTTCAACTGGTAAACCACCTAACATATCTTACTCTTTTCTTAAACTTTTAAAAAAATTTATAATCTTATCTATAATTTTATTTCTCACTTTATCTGTCCTCCTTTATAAAGTTTCTGAACAAACTTCTGTCCAGAATTGTCAATTAGTTTACCACCTGATTTCATATCTTTTTTAAACTTTTTATATACATCAGGTTTATTAATAGCTAAATAAGCTTTTTGTTTATCAGATGCAAAAGGCATTCTTACTTCTTTGTATCATAAAACTGTGAAATCTCTGTATTACCATCATGGATATTTTTAGAGCTACCACCATAGAGTTGATATGTCATACCACCACCAGCTCGTTTCATCATTCTACCACCATATTTTTTAGATACCATCTTATCACGATTTCTTAACTTTTGAAAATCATTTGCAGTAATAGTACCACTACCATCAGCATCTAATTTTTTTTGATTTCCTGTTAATGTTCCACCACCAGCTCGTTTCATTACTTTACCACCCATAGATTTTTTAATATATTTGCCTGGTGCAGCTCCCATTAAACCAGGACTTGGCTGAGATTTATTTTTTTCTTTTATATTTTTTAGCTTAATAGCTCTATCTTCTTTAAATTTTTTTAGCTTATCAGCTCTCTCTTTCTTATATGCTTCTAGCTTATCAGCTCTCTCTTTCTTATATGCTTCTAGCTTAGTAGCTCTATCTTTCTTATATGCTTCTAGCTTAGTAGCTCTATCTTCTTTAAATTTTTTTAGCTTAGCTTTTCTATCTGCTGACATTACTTTACTCCAATATTTTGTACATCTTTAGTAGATGTAGAAAAAGTTTTACCTTTTTCATAATTAGCATCTGATACTGCATCTATAGTTCCATGCACTTGAGGACCTTTACGAGCCTTACCAAACCCTTGTCCTGTAGGTTTACCTGTTACCTCTTCTAAATTAGCAGGGTATCTTAGTAAAGTATGTGGTCCTGAAAGATTACTTTCTTTTTCCATTTTTCTTTTTCCTTTTCTTCTTATTTGGTTTTATTATTTGTTGTCGTATATTAACTCTACTTACCATAACGAGCTATACCCCATCCTCTAGGTTTCTTTTTATTTTTTTTATTTTTCTTTTTTATAGATCCACCTTCTTGTAATCCTAATAATTTAAAACCTGAATCAAACATAGCATCACCTAAACTATAATTCATTGGATTTTTTCCAGGACGAAGTAATTTAGAACCAGCTAATCCATAAATATTATAAAGAACTCTATCTGTTAAAGATGCTTTTTTCTTTTTTCTTCCCATTAGTTAGCACCTTGAATAATTGGATTAGGTCCTCCTTCAGGACTTGCTGGAGTTTGCATATCATCTCTTCTAGTTCTTCTTGCTTGATTACGTAATGCATCTATTGAATTTTTATATTGTGCTTCCATAACTGGAACATTATTCCAACTCTTCATATATATTATTGCCTCTATCATACATGCATTAAACAATGCATTATAACAAAACTCACTAAAATAATTTGATGTTGTTGCACTTGTGCCTGTAGCACTTGATAAAGCTAAAGGACTTTTTGTATAATGTATTTCACTTACTACAGCAGATGCTGGAGTAGGTACTATATAAATCTCTGTATTATTTTTTCTTGAATAATATCTTGGTGTGCCTGTTGAAGCACTTGCATAGGGCCAGTAGTCTATTGCATATTCGTAAGGTCTTTGTAATAAAGTTGTAATATTAGATGATACACTTGTTCTATACATTACATTACGAACTACTAAAGCTCCACTTGGTAAAGTTACATTAGGATTATTTGCTGTTAATGTAACAGATGTATAATAATCTAATCCTGAATCATCTAATTCTTTTATTAAACGATCTTCAGCTCTATTAACAAAAGCAGGAATTTGATCTGCAAACTCTGTAGAATCATTTTCTGCTGTATTTATGATATCTGTTTTAAGATAAGAATAGGTTGCCATTTGTTATCCTAAGAATAAAGTTACACCACCTGCATTAGGAGTTGATACAGAAATTGAAGCATCACATTTAATACCAAGTTCTCCTATAAAAATATCTGCTGTTCCACTTGCAGGAACTTGAAATTTTATTTTACTACCTACAGAATCTTGTATATCAAATGTACCTGCTATAGTTGAGTATGCATGTATAGCTAAGATACGTGACGTACCTTCTGTAGTTACAATAACACCACTTCCTGATAAAAATTTTGATTTACTTGCCATGTTTTTTCTTTCTATTTAAAAACTGGAGAGATGGAATCACTCTCACCTCTCCAGAATTATTAAGTATTAGACTCCAGGATTTCCATACCATCCTCTCCAATCTGAAACACCGAAAGAATATCTTTCACGTGCTTTAAATCGAAGATTTCCAGTATCAAAATCTGGTTCCATTTTAGTTTGTAGAGGTGTTCTAATAAACATCTTCGTGCTATTTGGAACATCTGTTTTTACCCACCAAGCATCTCCATCATTGAATCTTCTATTTATATAGAATCCTTGAGGAACCATACCCATATGTCTTGTAGGATTGATATCGTTATCTGAACTGCTAGGTTTTCCCGGTGTGTTCAATATAACGTCAGCAATATTCCAAGAATCTACAGGAATGTGTAATGACATAGCACTTGCTCCTACTAAAATACCTCGATCATCTTTAGTCTTTTGAATTTGAGTTAAAGTTGTTTCAAGGGTACTTTGAGAAAGATCTGCATTTGTACCATTATTTGCATAGTTACTTTGTAGTCCAGCTACAACAGTTGGGTGTGATGCTGAAATAAATGCAACACCATCTCCTATTGCAGAATTACCAGCAGTAAAAGCATTGTTATATAACTCAGCAGCTTTAGCTTGCTTAGTATTTGCCATTGCTCTTGCTAGTCCTTTTGCACGTAACTTAGCGAAAGTATCATATAGATTATCTTCCATTGCTTCTTCAGTTACTGCAAAAGCTAATGCAATAGTTTCGTTAGTATAACGAGCAGTATAAGACTCTGATGCATCATCATAACTAACTGCAGCACCTTCATTTTTAGTTGGTGCTGTTCCAAAACCTGTGAAGAGTACTTCCTCTTCAAAGGCACGATCTGAGTTCTCTATATCATATAGAGGCTCATGTTCATTGTTTACTTCTCCGTACTCCAATCCGAAAACTGCATTCAGTCCAGGAAGGAGCTCTTTACTAATACTAGCTCTATTTATAGCCATTATCTAATCTCCTTTAGACTAATTTGAAGTACTAACCATAGCACGCACAAAATTACTTCTATGCCCACTTAGCCAGACTTCTACAATTGGGTATTGATCAAGAGAACTTACATTACCACCGACTGACATTCCGTCATACATTTTACGTCCAACAACTCTAGCATGAGCACCTATTTCAGCACTTGTTGCTACTGCACCAGCTTCTAAGTGATACCTAGATTGACCAGTAATAGTTGATCCAACAGATGCATTAGTAACAGAACAAGTATAATTGTTCACAATTGCTAATTCACCATCAGATAAAGTTGCATTCGCTTGAATGTAATATGTTTGTGTAGGATCAGTAATGACATGTAATTTAACATCAGACGCAGATGTTGCACCTGTCCAATGACGAGAGAATTTTGGTTCTCCATCTTCTACATAAGTACAACCTTGGAAAACACCTGAAGGTTTACATGAAGTTCCTGCTAAAGGTGTAATAGTACCTGTAGGCATAATAACAATCATGTCACCTGTAAAGATGTCTTTAGGAAGCATTGCTGTCATAGCAACTGCAGAATTGGAAACAGGTTGAACAATTTGTCCAAATGCTTCTGTATTCGCTTGACCATCTCTTTTTCGAACTGGAAGGAAACCAAACGGATTATAACTTGTAGCCATTTCAATTTCTCCTATTTGAAAATTTTAAAAAAAAACAAAAGGCTTATCCCTGAAATTGAGGGGTTCTTCCTTTTGTTACTGTTGATTTAGAATTATTACTAATCGGCATACGTGAGTTAGAAGCCTTCATCAATTGTGAATTTACTGCCTCCATCTGTTCTGCTGATTTAGCTTTATAAAATTCTTTTTTAGCCTCTAGCTTTTTCGTAGGTATTTTACCTAACGCAACATCTCCACGACTGATGACTCCAGCATAGCGACCTTCCTTCCTCACGAATGAAGTTGCACTCATTTCAGGTACTTCGGTAGGTGTCACAAATTCCCAACCTTGATTTAGTTTCTTACCAACATTCATGTAATCATCATTACCTCGTAAGTCGATACGTAACCAACCAAGTGTTAAACCTTCGCTTTCAAATCTCTGTTTTACATTTTCAGGAATTGAAGTTGCATTAGGTTCTTCATATGTATAATCTGTTTCTTCTCTAGTTTCAGTTTCTCTGTTCTGAGTACTACGTGTATTTAATCGTGTCATTTTACCCTCCACGTTTCATATTAACTGTTGTATACTCGCCTTCGGCTTTCTCTGTTTTAAGCTTTTCAGCTGCATACTGTTCAAGTGGTATACTCCATTTATTAGCTAATCTTATATCTCCTTGAGATAGTTTAACTTTTTTAGAGCTAGGAGAGGAACGTGAACTCCCTGCTACAACTTGAGATGGTGTTGACGAACCATCTGTACGAATTTCTTTTTCAGCAACAGGCTCTTCTGTTTTAAATTTATGAGGAAATGCTGCTGTAATTCTTTTATCAATCTCTGTATAAAAATCAGGATCTTGTGGTGTGTATCCTTCATTTTTTAATTCAGCATCAATAGCTAATGCAGATGCTGTCATAATATTATCTTTACCGAACCATTCATTATTAGCAGCCCAATCTTGTGCTCTTGGATCTGGAGCAGGTTGCATTGGTTGTTGTGTTTCTTTAGGCTGTGTTACTCCTAGTTCTTCATCTTTAAACTGTTCTTTTGTTACTGTTAAAGTTTTTAAATCTACTTGAGCTTCATTTAAAACTTCTTGAGCCTTTAAAAGTTTTTCTTTATCTTGGCTTTCAAAAGCTTCTAAGTAAGAATTTCTTGCTAATTCAACTTTATCATTTAATTGTTTTTCAGTTGCATCTAAATTTAATTTATTAGCTTTGCTAAATTCATTTCTTTGTTGAGTTGTTTTATTATGTAAAGTTTCATTCTGTTGAATTAGTTTTTGAATTTGCTCATCTCGTTCTTTTCGTTGACGAATAAGTTGTTTTATTCTTTTTTGAGCACCTTCAGTTTCAATCCCTTTTAATTCTTCAGGGGTTTCTTCTTGTTTAACTTCTGGTTTTGTTGTTTTCTCTTCTGCTTTAGTAGGCGAAGAAGCTTCAACTTTTTCATTCTCTTCACCTTCTACTTCATACTGCACTTTATCTTCTTGTTTATTTTCTGTTTCTGGAACTTCGACTTCATTCCATTCTTCTTTGTCTGCCATGTTATCCTCCGTTGTATACGACACAAACGCATTACGTATTATTGTTATTACTTATATTATACCATACTTTTTCCTATAATGCAAGTTTAAAATGAACCTTTTGTTAAATTAAATGTAGGATCTAAATCTGTAGGATTTTCAACTTTCATAATTACTTGATCATCAAATAATAATAATAGTCTAACTCCTTTATAAAATAGTTTTTGTCCTACATGTTTACCATAGGCAATGTAATCATTCTTCTTACACCATGCACCATTTGGAAATTTATCTGGATCTTGATAAGCTAACTCACCAAGTTTTAATACTCTTCCAACTGTGGTTAAATATGATATATCTTCTCTTGTTGAATCAGGTAAGAGTATACCACCTTTTGTTGTTTCTTTTATACTAATAGGTCTTACAAGAATATGATAACCAGGAAGGTCTGGTAAAACTCCTGGATCTCTCTGATCATCATCTGTAATCCACAGATCATTCTTTATACCTTTTTCTAAAGCTACTTGTTGCATCAGTCATCATCCTCTTCAGCATAAGTTCGTTTTTTAATTATATCTTTTAAATTTTGTTTAGCCCATTCTATGCCATAGATAGAGCCAACCATTTGCCTATAGTGAGAATGATCTTCTGCAGATCCTGAACCTAATTGATTTTTTAAATTCATAATTTCCTCACTATAAGCTTCGACTACTTCATCCCATATATCCATTGATTAAATTTCTGCACATGCGTAACAGTTAATCTCAAGACCTACAGATATTTCTTTTATATTAGGTGATTTCCACATAATATATCCTTTCTATGTTATATTAATATTAAGCAAATGGTGTTGCTAATGTACCATCACCATAAACGATTCCGTCTACATGCCATACAGCAGTAGCACTTCCTTGTCCACCAGTAGCAATACCTACACAGTTAATTTTGCTACCAATAAAACGACCTTTAGTATCAGCATCCATTACAATTTTATCATCATCTGAACCATCAGCATAAAATTGTTTAGCACTTACAGTTCCTGGTGCATCTTTATCCCAAATAAGTAAATTTGAAGATGCTGTATAAATATCATTAGCAGATGCTCCATCAAGACTAAAAGTACCAGTAAATGTTGTACCAACAATAAATGTATAATTTAATCCTGCTGCTGCAGTTGGTAAAGTTACAACAATACCTGCTGCTCTATTTAAAAGATAAGTTGTACCTGAGTCTGAAGTTTCTACAGATTTTGTTGCAGCAGTAATACTTTCAATAACTCCAACAGAATTAGTAGCACCTGTCATTTTCATAGTACCACTACCAGATACATTACCACTTGAATCAATAGTAAAGTTATCGGTTGCTACTCCGTTTGATAAGGATATCTGTTTGAATCCTCCTTCAGACCTAATAGGTCCATTAAATGTTGAGTTTGCCATTTTTCCTCCTTAGAAAATTAAACTTATCGTCTTGGCTTGTCTGCTAGGGCAGTCGATAAGTTATATATAAATCCCTAGTAAAATTAATAATTTGTTTGAGATTCAGGATCACCTCGTAGACAATCTCTTTTATCAAAACCTGTAGCATTCTTTGCTATAGGATCTCCAAAAGTATCTCGTCCATTGGGAACATGATCATTTATACCAAATTTATTTTTTGCATTATTATCTTTAACTTCTACAGAACCTTTTTGTAATCTAGGTGAACCTGCTCCGTCATTAGGATAATGTACTGCTCCATATTGTGGCATATTATTCCTCCTTATCTAGTTGTTGCATTAGTTGTAATGTTAATTGTGCTTCATCTTTTTCGTCTTGTTGTCCAATTTTTTCTGCAGCTTCTAAAGCTTTTAAGTTTATTTGTTTATCTTTTGATTCTATTTCAGCTTGTTTAACAGCAGCATCTGTAAGCATTTTTTGTTGTTCTAATTGTATTCTTTCTTCTTCAATAGCCATCTTAGCCATAACATCTAATTGTTTTAAAGCTTCTTTACTTGTTCTATCAGCAGTAGATTTTTCCTCTCTTGCTAAAATATTAATTCCAGCTTGTTGAGCATCAATCATTTGTTGTTGACGTTTTAATTCAAGCTCTTGCATGTTAATAGCCATCTCAGCATTTTCTGTTACAGCATCAAGTTTTAATTTTTCTTTTTCAACTTCAACTCTTGCTTGTTCTAATGCAACCATTTGTTGTTCAGGTGATTGAGCTTGTGCTGCAGACATATTAGCATTTAGTACATCTTGAGCAGCAGCTGCCATTACAGCTTCAATTGCTGTTGGATTATTTTGTGCTTGTGGTAACTGTTCCATCATTACTCCAGTTACTCCACTCATTTGTTCTTGATATTTCATTATAGAATGTTCTTGTACATTTGCTTCAAGAACTGGACGTAATCTTTGCATAATAGGATTAGCACCATTCATTGGATCTTGTAAGTATGCCATCTTTACTTGTATATGTGCATCATGGTTTTGTCCTGGAAATGCAGCAATTGGTAAACCTTTTGTTGCAGCTGTTATATCTGATACAGGGTCCATAGGTTGTGGTTTAGGTTCTGGTGGTAGTATCTCTTCCATGTTAGGCATATTAGCAGCATTAAGTATTGTTCTATTTAATGCTTCAAGATTAAACATTCCTGGTGGTGATTGTTGTGCCATTTGTAATGCCATGTTTGCTAACATCATTCTATGAGCATTACTTGGTATATTTGGATCACTTACTGGAACTACATCTACAGCTCCATCAAAATCTTTTTTGAAAATAGTTCTACTTTCATTTGGAACATCATATGGATATTCTGTTGGTAAGTAATCATAATCTATTTGTGCAATAATTTTAAATTCATTACGTTGAGCTTTATGTAATCTTTTATGAATTGCTGAGAAGAACTTACTTGATGCTTCTATTAAAGCCATAGTAGTTCCTACAGGTCCATAGGAGGCAGCATCAGAAACTATTTGTTCTGTGCTATCTGCAAACTTCTGACCAGCAGTAGTTACAAACTGTAGCATGTTGTATAGGGTTGAGGAAGGCTCTTTATAAGGGAGAGGTATAATAGCCTTTGAGAGATCTATACCAGTTGCTTCAACCTCCTTGAACTCACCTGGAGCAATGGGGTCGTTATCGCCAACCATCCTTACTCCTTTAGCCTTAAATCCTCCTGGTAAATTTGAGAACTGTCCAGCATCTACGAGGTTACGCATAGCTGCTGTAGCTGTCATAGTTAAATTACCTAAGAAGTGTATAAGACCAAGACCATAGAACCCAAATCCTGGAACAAATCTATAATGTACAAAATGGATTCGTTTCTCTTTGTTAGGATCATTAGGTTCATAATTTCTACGAATACTTAATATCTGTCTTGATTGCTCTTCAACAGTTACAATGTATGGAGCAAACTGTCCTTCTTCCGTTTCAGAATCAGGAATATCTAATTGAACATGTTGTTCTAATAAAACATATTGTGGATCAGAATCACTTGTAGGAGATAATCCTAATATAGTATCCATCTTAGTTGCAAAAGAACTTGGATTTGGATTAGTTGCTTCTGGTAATTCTATATTAGAATATATTCCAGATTCTAAATCTTTGTACATATCAATTGGATTTTTATAAATTATATGTGTATACCTATCAGCTTTACGTAAATCAGATGCATTATAAGATACATAAAATTGATCTATTGGTATAAATTCAGATACAGGTCTTTTTAAATTTTCATCATAATAAACTTTTTTAAAAGCAGAACCTATTAATGGTAAATGAAAAAGCATTCTTTCCATTTCATCAAAGTATTCTGGCATCTGTTCAGTTAGCTGATAGTTCATAAAGTTTTGAACACGATTAGCTTGCTCTTGTTTTTGAACAGATTGTGTACCAAGTATCTGTGATTTAACAGGACCACCAGATGGAAATAATTCTTGTGAAGCTTTTGCTTGGAACTTGACTGCAGATTCTATCAGTAGGGGGTGAACTGCTGTACACGCACCTTCAAAAGGTTCACTAGCATCTTCTAGTTTTAATCCTAATAAATCAAATCCTCTTTCAAACATAGATTCCCAATCGCCTCTGGAATCTTTATCAGCTTGAAAAGTATCTAACACTTCATTTGCAATGAATGTTAAATCTTCTTCATGTATATTTTCTGCAATATTACTATACCATTCTTCAGCAGATACTTCTTCTTCAATTTCTGTAGATTGATCAAAATTAACAATAATCCCACCATCTTCTGATACTTCAAAAGTTGTTTCAGTATTGTTATCGTTTTCTATAGATTCCATAGGCACAACACTTGGTGCTTCTTCTGCAATCATTTCAAATGGATTTCTCTCTGTTGCCATTATATTTTACCACCTTTTTTAAAAGGAAGAATTATTTTAAACTTTGCTTCATCAGGAGCTTTACCTTCTCGTAAAGCACCACTTAAATTAACAATAGCATTACCTAACTTAAAAGACTTATCAATTGAAAAATCAATAGGTTCGTCTAATTTTTTAGTTAATTTTTTTTTGACTGTTACTTTGCTGGTAGGACGTTTACGTTCATAGAGTATTGTATTACCTTTTAGTCGAACTCCCTTGCCTAAATCTAAATCCATTGTATTCTCCCTGTATGTATTTATATTACTATTATACCATTAAACTCGCCAATATGCAACTCTTTTTTTATTTTTTTTATCATCATCATCCCAATCAGGATCTTCAGGGTGCGTTAAGTGCCAAGATTCTTTCATGTAATGTATTGCCATTGTCATTGCATCTACTTGGTCATCATGTGCTGCATTAGGAAACTGTAACATCTCTGTAAGTAAATCATCTGCCCAAGGTTTGTTTTGTGGTATCCAAACTTTTCCTGATTCAATCATAGGAGATGCTGCATATACTCTACTGACTTTATCTCTATCAGGTGTATATTCTTGAACAGGCAATCCAGATCTACGCATATCTTGGATTAGTGATTGTCCTGATGCTTTCTTTTCTATGATACATACATCTGGTTGAAACTGATCGTATAGTATCTGTGACATTCTTCGCAGTTCAGGATATTCGTAACGACCTCGCATATTTCCTAGTAGAATCATATTAGGTTGATAGCTTTCAATACCAAGTTCATCTTCATCATACATAGAAAAAATACCCCATGTTTGAATAACAGAGTAATCTGCTGTTGTTTTTGTAGAAAATGCTGTATCAAAAGTTTGTATAATAAAATCACATGCTGGTGGATCTTCAAACTCCCACCATTTAATCCAATTCTTTTTAATTAATCCACCTTCATCTGGTGTTGGATTCTGCATGTAGAGGGCATTCCAGTACCGAGAACCATTAGATGCTTTTATTTCTGATTCATCTATACGTAAATACTCATCTGGTTTCCACTCAGGAAAGTATGATGAACCTTCTGGTAACTGTAACAGTTCTGCAGCATCCTCATCTAGCCATGCAGGTATGCGAATAACCTCCCAAGGTATTGTTTCATATTCAGAGTTCTCTTCTTGTTTTAATAACCAACCACAAAGATCATCATAATGATAACGAGTATTAATAATTAGTATTGAGCCATTGGGCATAATTCTAGTTCTTAGTCCTGCTGGGTACCATTCTTTAATGTATCTTCTACCTGCATCTGAGTACGAATCTTCTTCGGACATGACATCATCAAGGATCGCAATGTGAGCACCTCTTCCTGCAATCTGAGATCTAACCCCTGCAGCATAATAGGTTCCTCCTTGATTTGTTTTCCATTTACCAGCAGCCCTAACGTCTGATCGTAAAGCCACTCCCCTAAAGATATCTTGAAACTGTTCAGTCGATACAATATCTCTAACAGAACGTCCAAAGTCGCTTGATAACTGATCACTATGAGAAACTGTAAGTATTTCATGTTCTGGATTCCTTCCTATATACCATGCAGGAAACAACTTAGAACAGATAACGGACTTTGAAGATCTTGGTGGTAGAAATACCATAAGCCTTTTAATGTTACCTTCTTCTAATTCTTTTAATTTGTTTGATATAACTTCAATATGTTTGCCCATTCTCCAATCAGATATCAGTGTAGGTGCTACAAGACCAACAAATGTTAAGAAATCTTGTTTGGCATGATAACCAATATACTTATCCATTATTAGTTTGGCATCTAAAACTGGTGGGAAAGGCTGTAATTCTGTTTCCATAATCATATTATACCATATTTATTTTATTAATGCAAGAAAAATATTTACTTATAAGACTTGAAAAGTCTTTATAGAGTTACCATATATTATATTATATATATATATATATATTATATTATTATAATAATACTTATTAGACTTAATAGTCTTATAAAGGCATGGGCGATTTTGACCCATAGAATTTTGGTAAATATTTCCTAGGTGTATATATATAATAAAGGCGAGCCAGATTTTTTCCCCTACCCCTAGGATTTTACCAGGACATGTTTTTTAATCTGGATAAAAGATACCTTGAAAGACTCCCCAGAGAAAATAGATAGGTTTCAAATTCTCTGGGAGTCTTTGATAACTATAAGAGCTCGACAATAATTTGAAGGACTCGACAAAAAAAACTCCCCACAAATTAATGTGAGGAGTCTTTGGGGAGGAACTTTGGAAGTCTATTTAGTTTGCATCTCCAATTGTTTTTTCAGATATTTTAAATGGAGTGTTCGCTAATGTCATAGCCTCATGTTTATCGGTAGTTAGTCTATAGTGATCAGTTGCTGTTAATGAATGTTCGGTGATATAAGTTATCATTGCATTAAACTCTTCAATAACCTTTTCAAGACTAACTTTGTCAAAGCCTCCAGCATCATCTACCAAATAAAAGCTGATTGGATTCTTTTCTAGTTCTCCTATCTGAATCATTGCAGGTTCAAGGTTATCTACTAACGCATCATACCTTGCTCTATTCCTACCAATTGATGGAGCTCGCATCATATTGATAGGGAGATTTACTGTTAATGAAGAATATAATTTTTTCCATTCAGCTAAATCAAAAGTAATAGTAATATCTTTATCTGACATTATTACCTCTATCTCTAGTTTGTAGCCATTCAGCATTGAAGCGATTTAAATCCTCAGCTTGCCCATAAGCATTAACTAAAGTTCTAACATTACCAAAGTTACCAAAGAATAATTGTGCATTAGTTCTATCTAGGTAACATAACGAGTTATGAAGTTCTTTGACTCCATTATCCAAACTTCCAAGCCTTGAATCAGCAAATCCCATATTAAAGAGAAAAGCTTGGAAATTAGTTTTAGGCTTTATAACCATTATTTCGTCCTTTCATTTAATTGTTGATACTTAATGATACTACAATAGAATGTAGATGTGAAGAAATAATGTAAGTTTTATGGAGATTTTATGGAGATAGTATAAAGAAATTATATACCTGGGAAAGAACAAAACAAGAACATATCAGGAAGAACAAAAGGAGAACAAATAATATAAAGCTAGACAAAAAAAATATTACTATGCTAGACAATAACTTACTATGCTAGACAATAACTTATCATGCTAGACAATAACTTAGACAGCTAGACAGTTATGCAATAATCACATAGGCTAGACAGTCAAAGCTGCATGAGAACAAAACGTGAACAGGCAAAAGTCAACCTATAATAGCTATTGTAAAAACTTATAACACTTTGTAAGCTTTTAAAGTTTAAATGATGATGATTATATAACCTTGTAAAGTAATCCTGTAAAAGTCTACAAAGTATTAAAAGCCTTGTATTAATTAGATACTTTAAAAGTTTTATAATCATTTAAGATAATATAAAAGCATGGCAAGTATACATAAATGACTATATAAAAGCATTGCAATGATTACATAGTAAGGCATGCAAAATTTGCATAATGGCTGCTTTTTTCATTTTTTACTTGCTATTAATATGAATATATGCAATACAATAAATAATATTAATTAATTAATGAAAGGTATAAAATGATTGATTTAAGTATAGCTAATATTAAATCATTAAATGAAATTCAATCGCATTTAAATGATGCTAAAGAATTAATAAATGATTTAAAAATAGAAAATGTATTTTCTGATTGTGATTTATTAGAAAATGCAAGTGAAGAGATTGATACTATTGAAAATAATATTGACAATAAATATGATTTAATCAATAGATAATATTAAAACTTTAAAAGTTTTTAAAAGCCTTATAATTTATTTTATAAGGCTTTTTTTTTATCTAACTTATTAATTCGCCATGATGCGAAAATCTAAAATATATATATGGTAATTTTGGAATTTGAATAGGTTTTAAATCAGTTTGTAATAACCTGCTATTCTTTTCTAATGGTTTAAACATGGTATGTTTACGGAATTTAATACCTGCATGCGAATAACATATTTCACAAATAGATTTAATAGGCTTTTTAATTTTATGCTTTGTAGCTTCTATTATAATATTATTATTATTTGATTTACTTTTTTTATAACAACGTAAGCAATCAATACATTTCTGCCCTGTACAATTTTGCATTGCTTTATATTTTGGATTGTCAATAGTAACATTATTAAAAACTTTATCAAAATATCCAAATGGTTTTAATATTGGTTTATCTATTTGAGAATTAGAAAAGATTAATATTAAATTCTTAGGCTTTTTATTATTATCAAAATAGTTATTAATAATATCTATTCTTTTTGTCCATAATGCGAACGTAGTTTGTTTATTAGCATTACATATTTTAATAAGGTTTTTTAAATGCATATTATTTTTAATTTTACTTTTATCAATCTTAACTTTTGATTGTGGTTTATTGGATTTAATACAAAAATTATTTGTTATTGTATTAGTGCCGATAGCATAAAAGTCTTCTAGCTTTCCATTTAATTTACTAATATGCAATTGATTATCTTTATTTATTAATAAGTTATTCATTATATTTAATTCCTTTTATTAATTATATATACTTTAATCTAGCATATATAATATAGTATAGCAAGAATTAATTTAACTATAGGAAAAAACTATACAACATATAAGAAAATATTATTGGACATAAAAATTTTTATATGATATTCTAAAAGTTTGTAGCTGCAAAGAACAAAACGTGAACAAAATATTTTATTTTTTACTTGACAGCTTGACAATTTTATGCTAGACGCTAGACAATTTAGCTATAGGAAAAACCTATAACAACTATAGGTTGAAATTATAATTCAATCTGCTATAAAGAATTATCTTTAATTAAAATGGAGTAAAATAAAATGAAAATAAACTTTGTAAAACTAGGTGTAAACCTTGCACTTTTTGGATTAAAAATTCAAGGTAGAGTACCGACTAGATATAGAGATAATGAAAGAAAGAATAATGATTATACTATATCCTATACAGAAGGTGGAGAGAGTGGAGAAAATTTTCTTAAAATAACTAAGGGAACTAAAGCTTATTACTTTCCAGAATATGAAAGAAAGAAAGAACTAAGAAAAAATACTTATACTCTTGATGTTTCTAATCAAAGAATATAATTGTTGACAAGTTTGTTAGTACCTTGTATAAAAAAACTAACATTAATTTTAATAATAAGTTGGAGTAAAAAATGAGTAAACTATCAGACCAAATAATAGATGATACTACTGACTATGAAATAAAAGTAGAAAGTTATATAATGAATAATACGTGGGAAGGTATAGGAGAATGTTTAAGAGAAGTATTAAAGCATGTTAAACATCCTAATCCTAATGTGCCTACGGAAGAGGTTATAGAGTTTATAACTGATACTTATAATGCTAAACAAGGTGAATATTATTATGCTTAATTTTCTATTTGCAGTAGGATTAGGTGTAATGCTAGTAAATTTTGTAGGGTTAGTATTAACTACTGACCTTACATTAAGTCTATTACATTTATTATATTTTGTAGTAGGAATATTAATCTGTCTAATAGTATGGCAAAAATAATTACCATTTTGGTAAGAGAGAAGGTAACATGAAAAGAATTAAACTTGGTATAGTAGGTGTAGATAGTGGACAATTATTAATCTGTGACCCTTGCTATTTACAATCAGAAGGTTTAGAAACATCAGAAAGATTAATTAATTCTGCACCAATAGAAGAAGGTGATAAGAACCATAAACAAATTGTTAACACTATCGGTGCAGAAGTTGGAATTAAATTTGATAGTGGCTATGGTGATGGTGCGTATTCAGTTTATGGATATGTTAATAAACATGGAGCAATAGTAAAAGTTGAAATTAAAATGGGAGATGTAGTATGAGTAAAGACCCACACAATTATATGTTTAGTGAGATACCTAACAATAAAGAAGGTAAAGAACTTGTTAGGCTTATGAAAAAATATCTTAATAAAGATAGATATAAAATGAGAACTCGAGGACAATATCTTATTGATAGTGAGAAATCTAATTGGAGATATTATTCTCATGGTCAACCTTTAAATAAAAGTAAATGTATAAGAATTTATATTGATGACCATGTAATGAAAGAGAGAGAATATAATTATTACTTGACAAGGAGTTTAAATACTCATAAACTTCATCAAATAATAAATATAAGTAAGGAGTTATTACATGAGTAGTGTAAGAGAACAGTTAGAAAAATTAGCTGATGATATAGAAGTAAATCAATTAGGTAGAGAAGAACTAATCAAAGCAGAACATACATTTGAATTTACTGTTGGTTTTACTATGGGAATAACAAGAGCATTAGAACTGTTAAAGAAAGAGGAGTTAGACAATGAGTGATAAACAATTAGCTGAAAAACATTTTGGTATGTTGTATGATAATTGGATTAATGATGAGCAAAGACACTATCAAGAGTATCATGAAGTGGAATGTGCTGATAAAATTCCAACATCTAAACTAAAAGACCATAATTACAAAGACTTGAGAGTACTAAAAGAATTTTTTGAGGAGTATCATTATGCGTAGTAGAGGATATAAATTAACAGAGTTCAAAGATAAATGGAAAACTATTTATAGTAAAACATTTCTGAATAAGTATATACCTATCCATGAAGAGTTATGGTTAGATGATAAAGAGTTTATAGAAACTATGAAGAGACCAGAAGGTGAAAGATATATTTGGACTTTAGCAGAGCAAGACGGCTTGTGGTATGTAACAAGTGGTATTCATTTAGTTAATAGAATACATTTCATAATAACTAAAAATAAATGGGAGCATGACATGAATATAGAAGTGAGAGGATATTAAGATGAGTGCTGATATAATAGATATGAATAAGAAAACTATAAAACGTGGTAAGAAAAAACTATCTACTGAGGAGCAATGTGAATTACTTTATGAAAAGCTATTAGATTTATCAGAAGAGTTACAAGATACAGTAACTATACCTAACATGGTGATAAGTTTACAACAATTTGTTTGTGAGTTAGCCTATGATACTGCACCTAGTAATGCTACTGCATCTCATATGTTATTAGGTATTATTGCACATAGATTAGAACATGAGGTAGAGTTAGAACAATTAGATAATGAAGAGGAATAAATAATGAATGTATTATCTTTATTTGACGGCATGTCTTGTGGTCAACAAGCATTAGAGAGAGCAGGTATTAAGGTAGATAATTATTTTGCTAGTGAGATAGATAAGTATGCTATTCAGATAGCTGAAAAGAATTATCCTAATACAAAACATCTCGGTGATGTTACACAGATAAGTAAATTCTGGACAACACATAAATTTCCTAAGATAGATTTACTAATAGGTGGTAGCCCATGTCAGTCATTTTCCTATGCAGGAAATCAGCTTGCCTTTGATGACCCTAGAGGTAAACTATTTTTTGAATATGTAAAGATAAAAGATTTATTAAAACCAAAATATTTTTTACTAGAGAATGTAAAAATGAAACAAGAGTATGTAGATATTATATCAGAGTATCTAGGTGTTGAACCTATTGAAATTAATAGTGCGTTAGTATCAGCACAAAATAGAAAGAGATTGTATTGGACAAACATTCCAAACGTAACACAACCTGCAGATAAAAAAGTATTATTAAAAGATGTATTAGAATGTGGTTGTGTTGATAGAGATAAATCATATTGTTTAGATGCTAATTACTTTAAAGGTGGTAACTTAAAATTATATTTTGAAAAGTATAGAAGGCAATTAGTATTTGATAGATGCTTACAAGTAGGTGAGGCAGATATAAAAGGTTATGATAGTATTAAAAGAGTTTACTCCAAAGAAGGTAAAGCACCATCATTAACCACTATGCAAGGTGGACATAGAGAACCAAAGGTTTACTGTGGTGGTGCTATTGTGGGAAGAAGGTTAGATGATAAAGGTATACGAAAAGATTTACAATCAGAGTTACCTATGGTACAATGCCTTGAGGTTAATGGTAAAGAAAAGTCTAGGAGTTTATCTACTGTTACTAAGGATACTGTGGTAACACCTTTACCTAAAGGTAGATATCCAGATGCGTATGGAGAGCATCAACATTCATGGAGGAAACTAACACCTCTTGAGTGTGAACGATTACAAACTGTTAAAGATAATTATACAGAAGGTGTAAGTAATTCACAACGATATAAAATGTTAGGTAATGGTTGGACAGTAGATGTCATAGCCCACATATTAAAAGGTATAATATGAAAGTAAAAGAAATAATATTTAAACTACAACAATGCAATCAAGAGTTAGAATGCTATGGTTTTTTTAAAGACGATATAAGAAATGTAATAATGGTTGACAACAGTATGGAAGATAGAGTAGAATTTAATTTAGAAGAATTAAAAGGAGATTA
>Ga0208669_1000209_pt1 | contig 24243 bp, 20 predicted proteins | sample 21_taG_FD_184095 | JGI IMG/M metagenome (GOLD analysis project Ga0208669, IMG submission 184095) | Marine viral communities from the Subarctic Pacific Ocean - 21_ETSP_OMZ_AT15319 metaG (SPAdes) (version 2) | ecosystem: Environmental > Aquatic > Marine > Oceanic | place: Pacific Ocean | collected...
CGCCTGTAACAGCATCGTCAACTATAGAAGCCGTTACTACAGCATTAGATGCTAACTGATCTGCACCAACAGCATCATCAGCTATCTTTGCTGCGCTTACCGCATCATCCGCAATCTTAGCCGTAGCCACACTGCTGTCTGCTAGTAGTTCACTTGGTATTACTGTGTTTGCCATTTATGCGTTCTCGTTAGCTGTTTTCTTAGAGTTCTTGACTGTTGTTGTCCAAACTGCTGTAGCTATGCCTTGAACCTCTGAGCTTTCGCTTGATACATCTGTATCATTATGAGTCCAAGAGTTGTCCTCGTTCTTTTCTGATGCTATGCACTCTAATGTTCGTCTATGAAAAGATCTGTTTATTTCTACGCCATCTTCTTTGATAATCGTAGCTGTTCTTATTTGTATAGTTTTGTAGTCTCCTACAATTTCTATCTTGTCTTCAATTGTTTTTTTTGTTAATGCCATTTTTTCTCCTGTCCGTGCCTATCTCCGATAGACATAATTATTATGTTGTTGTGTAAAATCCATGTATGCTCATCTCAAATGGTTGGGCGTCCATACTAGAGTAATACCAATACGCTGTATTGCTACTTGCGTTATAAGCTATTCCGTCCAGTTGAGAACCATTTGTTCTAAAGTGTGCTTTAGGAGTATTTGCACCTGTATTTACAGTATGTCCTCCTACATTTATGATTGCGTATTGGTCACTTCCACTAGCAGCAAAAGGTAAACCAGTTATAGTAATGATTTGACCAGGTAATGAAGATAAGGTCGCGGTTATGTTTGCGTGTATATGACATATATTTCCAATTTTTGTATATGTAGCAAGTGTAATGGTTATTGATGATGTTGTTACTCCACTGTATGTATAAAAAGCAGGAGTCCAAGTACCTTCTTCATAATCGTCAAGTGCATTAGCTGCTGCGGTGTCTCCGTTAAAGGTTATACCACCACTGCTAAGAATCCTCATGCGTTCTGTTGGGACTCCTGAACCATCAGCACTCGTGCTAAATGTCAACCTAGTTGGCATATCACCATCGCCTGGAGTACCATCTACGAGTGCTCGTATGTGAGCACCTTGTGCATAGCTATTTCCATCTGCTCCTGTAAATTCTATAGAGCCTAAAATATCATTGTTTGAGACTACTCCTAAATTTGTAATATCTGTATTTCTTGATTTTTGAAATACTAGGTATCCACCAAATAATCCAGCGTAGTGCCTATGTATTGATAAAGATGCTCCTGCTGCATCTGTTGAGTTTATTCCTAACTTTGCTTGTCCGCCAACTGGATGAGTTTGCCCAATAGCAGGCATACCAATTCTTTCAGAACTATCTATAGTTATAGCTGTTGCATCAGCACTTGAACTTATACCTGAAACACCAACTGAAGCAAAAGATAAAGTTCCACTTCCGTTAGTTGTAAGAGCTTGACCACTTGAACCATCAGAAACATTAAGTGCTGATATGCCAACTGCATTATCTGCAATTAAGGCACTTGTAATAGCATCGTCTGCAATTAAAGCGCTTGTTATGGCATCATCTGCAATCGCTGCAGTAGTCACTGCATCGTCTGCTATTACTCTTGATGTGATCTTAGTGTTTGCCATAATATTATTATCTTCTTATCCCTCTAAAGTTTCAATTATTGTTAATCTTTTTATACCCAGTTGTCTGCTGTTCTGTTATTAAAAACTGCTTGTAAATTCCACATACCTGATGCTACTTTAAAAGTTGCCCCTGCTTCTTTTACTACGACTATTCCTGAGCCGCCTGCATTTCCTACTCGGTTACTAGGTGCAATGTAAGCTCCCCCGCCTCCACCACCGCCTGTGTTTGCTGTTCCAGCTGTGCCTGTGGTTGGTCCAGTACATGATCCTTCGCCACCACCACCAGTTCCGCCTGCTGAGTTAGTGCTTTGAGCAGAAGCTCCACCTGCACCTCCGCCACCGCCTGCATAAACAACACTAGAACCTGTAATAGTATTAGCTAAACCTGCACCACCTGCTCCATTTGCAGTATTGTCTGTGCCTGTTGAGTTGCTACCTGCTGCCCCTGCACCTCCTCCTCCAGCTCCTCTATAAACATCTCCACCCATTGACTGTCCGCTACCATTGCCACCTGCATTGCCTTGTCCTGAAGGAGATGCTGCTCCGCCTGTGGTTGCAAATCTACCTGCTCCACCTCCGCCTGAACCACCTGTAACTCCACTCATTGATTCTGAGTCTCCTGCACCGCCTGAACCACCGCCTGTTGCAGTAATAGAGCCTGCGGCTAAAACAGAATCACTGCCTTTTGTTCCAAAACCTGCGCCACCTGTACCATCACTACCACTAGCAACACCACCTGCTCCACCACCGCCAACTGTTACAGCATAACCAGTGCTACCACTAACACTTACCTTAGTACCTCCTAGATTGCTACGATATCCTCCAGCTCCACCGCCTCCACCGAAACGAGAACCACCGCCACCGCCACCTGCTACAACTAAGTATTCAAGTTCAGTTGTGCCAGATTGGGTCGTAAGAGTTCCACTAGAAGTAAAAGAAGTTATTGTTGCAGCAGTTGCTTCATCTGAAGGTTCATTTAGTTTTCCTATTACTCCGCCATTTAAACTAGCCATGCTTAAACCTCATCCCATGCTTTAGTTGTTTCATTCCATTTGTAGTCTTTGCCGTTATCAGGGTAAGCAGTAGGTGCTTCCCAATTATCATCAGCATCCAATGACCAAGATGCAAAAGGTTTTGGTGATATAAATTTATTTTTTGATGAATCAAAAGTATCACCTATACCTGCGTATTGTTTTCTAAAATTATTGTTGTATGAGGTTTGTTTCCAAGCAACTCCGCCTGTTGTATGTGGAACTATGGATGCTACGAATGTTTCTGCATCTCCGTGTTGATCACCACCGTTAGTATCTACATCTGTGTTTGATATTACTACTACTCGTAATACCTCGTTGTCTTCGTTAAGTTCTGCAAAGTGAGCCATAATTAAATACCTCCTTAAGCGTCATCTAGTTCTTCGTAACTAATGGTGTAAGTTAAGTCTGAGTTAGCACTTGCACCGCCTTCTAAAATATCCCCTTCTTCAAGATAAATGCTTGAGTTTTTATCTATTAAGACAAGAGTTGCATCTGCTGGAACAGCAATAGTTGATGCAAACAAAACTACTGAGCCACCACTTTTAATGATGCCCATTGTTACAGTAGCAGAGTTTGTGCCATCAATATTCGCAATAATGATACTGTTTACTTTTAATAACTTATTACTTGCACAAGTTAATAAATCAGTTGTCGTAGTAGTTGTTAAAGCTCCATTTATACTATTTCCGTATATTGAAGTTACATTTACTAAATTTGGATTTGCCATAATATTGTCCTAATGTTATCCGAAAACCATAGCTATAGCTATTGCTTTACCTGTTGTAGCTTTTGTATCAAGCTGGGTTTGTATGTTGGAAGTTACTCCATCAGTGTAATTAAGTTCTGCTGCTGTTGCAGTAATAGTCGTACTTGCAATAGATAAAGCATCTGTTTCTAAAGTACCATCTACATCTACATCACCTGAAATATCTAGGTTAGTAAATACTGAAGTTCCTACTGCTGTAATTGTTCCTGTAAAAGTTACATTTTCACTTGAATCAATAGTAATAGCTGTAGCATCTGCACTTGTACTAATTGATGTGGCTGATTCTAAAACATCAGACACTAAAGATTTCTTTAATGCACTGTCTGTAGCATCGAAGATCATAAAGTGGTCCGCACCTACAGCTGTAACTTGTGTAAGCCCTGATACAAAAGATGCTGGTAAGGTGTTTACTTCTGTTTGAGTAAAGGTCATGACCTCTAAGATTGCACCGTTTGCTGGTGCGGTATCCATGGTTAAGGTTGTACCGCTTACTGCATAGTCTGTCTTTTGTTGGTAAACACCATCTAAAAATACTTGTGTATTGTTTTCATGTATTGGTGAAAGGCTTAAAGTAAAAGCTGTGGTACTGCCATTACAAGTAAATTGATTGTGGGCTAGGTTATTGCCTGAAACTAAATGCGATACATGGTAAACAATTACTTTACGACTGTTAGCGGGCGCAACATCTAAAGTAAGAGTGGTTCCCGATAAAGCAAAATCTCCGGGGTTTTGATAAACACCTTCTATAAATACAATTAAGTTGTCTTCACTTGCCGGCGCAACACTTAGTGTAAACGCGGTTGTACTACCATTACCTGTAAAAGTATCAACAGTTAATGTAGAAGAAACATCGGTCTTAACGTCATCTAATAAAGCCGCAACGATTCTTAGCTCTGCTTTATCTCCAGAACTAAACGCTCGTGCAGTTGTATTATCATGCCCCCTAACTACAGTTAGTGTGTTACCACTTCTTGCTGTTACCTTTACAATCTCCTTGTTGGTAGTATCGTCAAAGGTTACATAAAAGTGATCACTACCTGTTATGGTAGGAAAAACAGAACCATCTGTTACAGCGATACTCGTGACGCTGCTATTGATTCCTGCGGCAAGAGTTGTCGCTGCGTTGTTGGTGAACTTAACAGCCATTAGCTAACTCCTTTAAAATTAACTAACTGTTACAGTCCAAGTAATTGTCATTGAGTCAGACGCACCTTTGTTTACGACTGAAAAAACAGTTCTACAAAGTAAGTCACCAGAAGAAGAGGCATTTAAAATACCTGCTTCAGTCACAGCACCCGTACCAGTACCAGCAGGAAATGTTGCTACGTAAGTTACAACAGCACCAGAAACTGTACCTGTACCGCCTGTAAGAGCTACTCTACCCAATTGACTTTCCAAAGCAGAATTACCTGCTGCAGCTGCGGTAGAACCACTACCAATACCCATGTGTGTCATAGCTGCTGGACTGTTTGAAGTTGTTTTTATCATACTTGAAGCCACAAACTCCTTACCATCAGTAACCACAAGGTTATCAATGTTACGCACAACTTCATTATTTAGACGAACCTCTACTTTACCTTTTAGATTAAAATCATCATTAATCATAATTTCTCCACTTTTAATTTAATACACTAGTGTTAAATGCGGAAGTGTTAAGTACACTACTCGATCCGGAGACCAAGACCACATTTATCGATTCTGTTATTGTAGCACTATCTGATAAAGATTTACCAAAAGTATGTGCTAAACTTTCTGAGATAGAAGCACTCTCTGTAAAAATATTTCCAGCGCCAGAAACAAATACATCAGCTAAACTTATAGTTTCGCTAAAAGATGTTGAGAATGAGTGAGCAAGGCTCTCTGTAATTGTAGGGGTATCTGCAAAACTAGTTGAAAACGTAAGCACGGGAGCACTGTCACCCACACCCACAATATTTCCTTTGTTTATACCAAAGTCTGTTTGCAAATCATCAGAAGCACTAGCAGTATCATCTAATGCATAACTATCTGAAAAAGCCCGTACAAACGTAGCTACACGACTAAATGATTCGGACATGACCACAGATTCAGCAACTTGTACGCTAACCGCACCGCCCATACCACTGTGGTTTGTACAATAATAATGTAAAGACGCTGGTGTAGATCCAGTTACTTGTATCTCTACATAAGCACCAGAAGCCCCAGGTGTACCACTTACAGTCACATTAGTTGTGTATGCAGAGCCTCCACCATGTGAACCATTTGCTGTTTCTGAAAATCTAAATGGGTGTCCGCTAACACTAGAATCTGATAAATCAAACTTATATGTTTTACCTACATTTAACGTCAGTGCTGGGCTATTAACGCCATCAATGTGGTACTTATTACCTGATCCATATGAGTTTGTAGCAGAAGCAACGGTTACTGTATAAATAACTGTACCGCTTTCTGGTATTGCTTTACCTACTCCCAACACATTAGACTCAGAGATAGTCGCTGTTTCAGAGTGCGGTAAACTAATATCTAAAGCAGGTGCATCAGAGACCGATAAGGTATCACTTTTAGCGGGGTCTATACTCAATACTTCTACATCGCTAAAGGATAAAGTATCGCTTTTTGTTGGTTCTATACTTAATGCAGGAGCATCAGAAAGTGTACTACTATCATCAAATGCTGTACTAAAAGCAATTGCAGGTGCATCAGAAAGTGTTGGTGTATCACTAAATGCCCTAACAAAAGCTACTACTTTACTAAGAGATTCAGCAATACTAACCGTTTCAGATTTACTGCTAGCAAATGCTGAAGCTAGTTCTTCTGCTATAGAAACAGTTTCTGTCTTTGTTGTTTCAAATAAAACTGCTGGTGCGTCGGTTAAACCAAAACTTTCAGCATTTGGATGCCCAGAAAGGAAGTAAAGGTTTTTACTATCGGCATCTAATAATACATTTACAGCCGATAAATCTACGTACTGTAATGACGTTTGTAAATTTGTAAACGTAACAAGAGATCTAAGGTTTTGAAAAACAGAAACGGGTTGAATCGAATCTGTGTCAACAGTAACCTTTAGGTTGACATAATCAACTGTAAACTTGATGGCCATTAATCGAAGTCATCACGCACTTTAAATTTTATAAAATCTTGTACTGTTTGAATACCAGATCCAGAAGTTGTGTGTTCAATTTCGCCTTCAAAAGTTCCTGCAGTTGTCCACGTTCCTGTAGGGAATGTTAATGCACAAGTGCCATTAGAAGCGCTTGTTATAGTAGCAGTTATTGTAGAAAGAACCGTTGTTGACCCTACCTCACGAATGCGTAGTTTTACAGTTGCACCAGTCAAGTTGATTGGTGCCCAAGTAGTTTCGTCTTCTACATCTAACGTAGCCCCAGACGCAGCAGTGTTGCTGTCTTTTAGAGTGAAAGTTAGTTCAGGAAGAGTGTCTCCTACTACTAATTTAATTGTGTCTGAATATGCCATAAATTACCTCTTATTATATACACGTTATGCTTTAAATGGAAAATGGATTATAGTCATCTGCTTTTGCATTACCGCGCCACAAGTCTTCTACTTTTTCTGCAGTTGGGCCTAATCCAGCTACAAACCAAGAGTTTCCATATTTATCAGCTTCTAACATTGGAACTACTAAACCAAAAGCCCCAAACACACCACTTCGATCTAGTATTTCTAAAAAATATTGTCCCCAAGGCATGTTATCAGAACGGAATACAGACGCGTCTCCACCCCTGCCTAAGTATTTAATAAACTCTCTTATTTCTAAACCTAAAGCTGTTAATGGCAACAAAGTTACTGCACCCAAAACTAAAGGAACTGCTGCGCCAGGAAGAGACCCGTTTTGTGCAAACCGATTTTTAGTCTCTCTTATAGCACCACCAATGATGTTTTTGCCATATGCATAAAAGAAAGATTTAAGCTGCCAAATTAAAGCTGTGTAGGGATTTGAAGCCCAAACGGGTCTTTCAGCCGCACTTGGTCTAACAATAGATTCTTCTACAAACCTACCAATAGCTGCTTTTATTTTAGCGCCTTCTGGACCAGAAAAATCTCGTTTGTTTTCTGATTTACTCCACGCTTCTACTTCTGCTCGCGTAAGATCTAATTCTTTTAAGTATCTATTACTGTTTGCATCATTAGTTTTAGCCAAATTAATTAAAAATTGTTCGCCCATACCAGCAGCAAATATTCTTGTAAATTTAGTAAAGAAATCTAAAGCAGTTATCTTAAAAAACTTGTTTGCTAAATATTTAGTTTCTTTTGTCATGAAACCTAATTCAGCAGCATTAATATACATAGTCTCTAACGAGTCATGTGTAATAACCCCTAAATCTTTTGCAAATTGTTCTGCAGCTTCTCGGTTTTTAAGATAATACTTTACTTGATCCATTGTTTGACCAAAGTTGTTCATGCCTTTACTACGTAAAGTGGGCCCTGCTAAATCTGGTAAGGATGCTAAAGTAGTAAAAGTTAAAAGTGTAACCATGTTAGTCAAAAGACCCCAACTGTTTACCTGTCTAGCCCAACCTGACATGCCGAGTCCAACTCGTCCAAGCATAGCTTCCATCGCTCGACGGGCGCCTCGCCTATCATTAACATCCTCTATTCTAGAAAGAAGAACTTCTGTGGCTTTCCAACCAGTTAAATCCTTAGTAAGACTTGGGCCTTCATCAAACGCAGCTAGTTTAGAAGATTCAGAATCAATAGGACCTACAATTATATTTGCTGCATCTTCCCCCAATTGATCTTTAATATTGAACCAGTCTTGTTCTGTTGCGGTTACTCTAGCTCGTTTATCATATTCAACTCTTTTTACTGTATCTTCTATATAAGCTTTAAGGCTATAAGCCGCTGGATTAAGAAGTTCTATGTCTTTTGATCCTTCGGGATTTATTTCCCCTTGTTCATTAAGGCCCCGCCTTGCCGCTTCAGTTGGTATCTTTTTAAAATATTTAACCCTTGCTTGGTTCATACCAAGAGATAAAGTAGAAATGCCATTGTCAGTTTTTGCAACTGCTTCATTGTCTTCGTCTGTTTCTAGCCAAGACTCAACATAAGACTCCCAATTTTTGTAAGTGGTGCCTTGCCCATCAGTTATGTTTTGTACATCTGGATTATATTTTCGTAAGAGCTTTGCCATTATTGCTCTTTTTTCAGGGCTTTGTCGCAGCTCTGCTAAACTCCATTTTCTTGGGAAGAAGTCTGGAAGTTTTAAAACACCTTCTAAATTACCATCAATATAAGTATCATAAAACTCGCTTAAAAACTCTCTCATTTTTTGTGCTTCTGGACTAAGTTCAGCTGTAGGTGTACTAGCTTCCGCTTCTTCTGCAATTCTAGTTAAAGCTTCCATGTTAGGCTCGCCATTTTTCTTCTTTTCTACCAAACTATAAATATCATTTAGTTTTTGATTTATAACTAAAATACGAACATTTATATATCCACTTTTATCTTCGCTTTGTGATTCCGAATACATAATTGCTGCAAGAGCGGGGCTTATCTCTTTTAAATAACCATGCGCAGTTTTAAACACATAATTTAAAGACACATGTTTTTTATCTTTTGGTAACAAGGGTAGAGGGGCCCTTAACAATGCTTCTACCTGACGTTTTATAAAGAATAACGCTTGTTTAGATACGCCTTTTGGAGTATCTACGGTTTGTTCCATTACATCTAAAACTCTATAAACTTCTGCTTTTTGCGCTCTGGTAAAACTATTAAAAGTGGCATTTCCTGGTGGAGAAATGTTAGCGATTTTTATAACATCATCCATGTAACTTGCAAAATCGGAATCTAAAGTAAATCTACCTTTTGCTTGCTTGTTAACTACATCAAAGAAATCTTTTAGCCTTTGCACAATACGTTTAAAGTAAGACTGTACAAAGTTAGTGGCTTTTTGATCTGGATCAAATGCATACACTGCATATTGATCTGCATACCATTCTTCAAAACCAAATTTACCATCATATTTTGTACTGCCTTGTTCTTGCAGCGCTTTTCTTGCTTTAGCAAAAGCCTTATCTAATTTTTGTCTTACTGAAGGAATTGCTAAAGAACGTTCTAATTCTTGCTTGTACACGCCGTGACCTATTTCATGCCCCAACGCCCTAAGCATAAATGCAAACTGTTCGTTTGTTGGTTTTTGCTGCAAGTTTAAAATGATGACATCCCCTTGCGCACCAAACTGTACTATCCGAGCAGGTTTTCCTGTTTTACGCATATCCTCTTTTATGTTCTCTACAATCCATTTAGAACTACGGCTAACGCCATTATCATCTACATAAACATTATTAAACTCACTGCCAAGAACAATTTCATCGTCAAGCGAAATAATACGTAAAGTTCGACCATATTTTAGTTTGCTATTAATAGCGTTTAAAAGAATATCAACTATAGAGACCCCTTTAGCCCCAGCAACAGGGCCAAACAAGTCTTCTCGTTTAAAGTAATCTTTGACTCTTTGAGTTGCTGAAGTTTTTTTGTTTTCTACACCCTGTTGTTTTTGAGTACTTAAATATGTTTTTCCTAATTTTTGTGAATTAGCGTTTAAAACATTTATGTGTGCGTCATAACCAAACTCATCTCTTATACCACCCGCTTGCATTTGGTCTATTTCGTTTGCTTCTACGTCTATTGTTTCATTTAAAGAAGCTGCTTCGCTGTCTGTAAAAATACCCTCTTCTCGAGCAATATCTTGTAGGTATTCTTGGAATTGTTTTAAATATTCGCGTTCTGATAAAAAAACTTTTTTTGTAGGCCCTACAAAATAATAAAAAGGTTTTTTAATAGTTTTTGTTTCCCCTTTTTTAGTCGTTCCTTTTTTTTCTAAAGGTACTACATCTTGAAAACCTCTTGCTTTCTTGAACTCTTTTTCAAAATCAGCTCTTGTGTATCCTTCATACCGACTAAAAGGTTTTTCTCGGTTAAGGTTTGACTCGTCAGCTATAAAAACTCTTTCTTGGCGGCGGACTTTCATATCAGCCCCCGTAACAATATTTTGCACTGTGTTTGCGCCTGAAGTTGTTCGTTCTGTTTTAAAAATAGGCTCCCCCGCGTTATTTAGTTTTGGAATAGGGTTACCTTTATTATCTACTTTGTTTTTTCCATCTTTATTTTTTTCGTAAACTGGAACCTGTTGTTCTAGTGTGTTTCCACTACCTATATCAAAAGCCACCTGTTCTGATGTCCCTTCTAAGCCCGTTAAAGAGCCTACAATTTGTTTTACGTCAGAATTAATAATGGTGTTCAGTGCCTTATTACTAACACGGGCTTTTTTTATTGGCACTCCAACCTCAACAGAACCCGCTTTGTTTATAACAAACTTATCACCTTGTTTTTTAAAACTGCTTATTTTAACTGCATTTACTTCTGCGTCAGTCATGCTAGCAACTCTTTTGCCTTTGTACTCTATTGGTTGATTTAATTGTTCGGCTATTCCAATTAAATCTTTAAAACCCTGTCTGTTCCTTTCTGCAGGAGATAAAGAAGAAGACACTTCGCTGCTGTCAGCTGCATATACTGCGTAGTTAATAAGAGTGATAATATCTACAGATTCTCCGTTTATAGTAAAAGCCCGTGCTTCTGGAGAACTGTTTACTTCTTCCCTTTGTTGTCTATAAGATGCTTCTTTAGCTCTTTGTACTGCTTTGTCAAAATCAGCTTGTTCTTGGCTTAAATCTGCAATAATAGAATAAGCGAATTCTCCTTTTATTGGTTTACCTTCTTTATCTACAGCTGGAACTTTTGATAATATAAAATTAGATTTGTCATCCCTGTTTTTTAATCTAGTAAACTCGTTTAGTTTACCTTTAGGTACATCATCTATTCTTTGTACTCCGTTCTCGTACGACGTCCAAAAAGACCTTTCTCTGTCATCGTCTAAAGAATTTAAAAAGTTAGTTTTTTCTTCTGGAGAAGGTTTTTGTTTATCCCCAATAGTTTTGTTTTTGTAACTAGAAGGTGTTAAAGCAGGTTCGGCTAATACTTGTGTATTGACTTCTGGGCTAACTGTTAAGTTACCACCTTCAAACGCATCAGCTAAAGTTCTACCAAAATTTGTCTCTGTTTCATCCCCAGCTGTTTCATAAGTAGGATCATCGTCTTCTACTACGTCTTTAACAGTTGCTTTTTCTGGGCCTTTTGGTTTTATACGAGCTTGCTTTTCTTTTAAAGCATCTTCTTTGGTCATTTCGTCAATCGTAACTTCGCCATCATCAAACTCTTGTTGGTAAAGATCATAAGCATTTTTTGATGCAACGGCTTTACCTGCTTTGTTTGTAGATTGAGTAAAGACATGATTATTGTCTTTGTCTTTTACTACTATAGCTAAATCATGAGAAGAATCTTGGGGTTGGCTAAACTGTAGTATTTGTTGTTTTGTTTCGTTTGTAAGCCCATTTTCTTCAATAAATTGAATAAGGTCTTTGTCTGTTGCTTTTACAATTGCAGCAGCTCCATCTTTTTCTACAACTTGGAGATCCGGACCTTTAGCATCCGGTCTATACTGATTTACTATAAAAGCTTCTGCTTGGTCTGCAGTTGTGTCTTCTAAAATAACTGCGTTTCTAGCTGAATTAGGGGCTACAAGATCATTTAATTGTGCAAGTATATCCTCGTCAGGTTCTACTTGAGTTCGGCTAGCATTTATTGTTTCGGCATCTTCCTGGCTCATTGTATCAGCTTGTACTTCTCTACCAGTAGCTAGTAAATTGTAGGCTTTAGATATAACACTTGCAGGAGCTGCTCTAGCACCACCGGCAAACCCCCCAACAAAAGCTGATTCCATTGCACGCATTTTTGCTTCTTGTTCTGAATAATCAGGATCGATTGCAAATCTTTGTGCAATTAACGCGCCCTCTTGTAAAGTTTCAGTTGCACTTTCTACTACAAAACTTTGCCCAGATTTTATAGCTACAGCTTTAGCAAGCTCTTTCATAAATGTACCTGCAGCCATATCTCCAGCAACTGCATCTTTTAAAGCCATTTTTGTCATGCCCCTAAAGAAAAGACCTTCAGATAAGGTACCAAGTAGGGCTTGTGGAATACCTAATAGTGCAGCCATCTCTGCTTCTTCTTTTGTTAGCTCAAAGCCAGCATCATCAAATTCTTTCAAGGCTTGTGACGAACCTACTACGTACTCTTGGCCAAATGCGCCTACGCCTATTCCAACTTTAGTAGCTGTTGCACTTGTATAAGTTTTAGCAGCCCTTGCTGCGTCGTATCCATTTTCAAGAAATTCTGCTTCTGCAACGGTTAATTTAATATTGTTGTCTTTTTTCTTAACAATATTATTAAATTTCTTTTTTAAAAAAGCTCGACTAACTCCAGTTAAAGACCCTTTTCCAAGGTTAGCTACGATACCGCCCGTGCCTGCAGATACAACAGACGTAACTACCATAGGGGTAAAAGAACCTACTCCTTTTAATACCTGTTCTACAAAACCATCAAACGTAGGCGCATCATAAAATTCTTGAAAAGCTCCCATTTGACTAAGTATTTCTGAAGCGCTGTCATCTAAAATTTTAGCTTTACCTAATTTAACACGTGCTGCCTCATCATTACCGGTTAATAAATTTGCAATAGCACCAAAAGTGTATACGTCAGACTCAAACTGTTTGCCACCGGCTTTAACAGCTTCTGTAAAAGTTTCGCCACGGCTTAATTTTCCTTGCGCATCACCCAGGCCTTCAATTTTTTCTCCGGCAAAAAGACCTTTAACAGCGTCGGTTTCTCTACTAGCTGAAGCAAAAAGACCCGCTATACTAATAGGTTGTGGTGTTGAAGCCGGAGCTACTGTTGGGTCTGCTTGAGTGGTTGGTGGTTCTATAGGGTCTGGTTGGTTTGTTTGAAGCTGTTGCAAAGCCGCTTGAAAATTTTGTACTCGCACAGGTGTTTGATCATTCCAATCAGAATTTGCAGCTTCAATTGCAGCCCCACTAAAATTACCCTGTTGCATTAAGCCCCAAGTACCGTCGTGTTCTTTGTACCAGTTAGTTCCTAGTTGAAAGTTTACTTCCCCAAGAGCATCAACAAAGTTACTATCACCACCTTGACCTAGCTGGTCTGCTTGTGCTTTTGCAGCTGTATAAGCTTTGGTGGAGTCTTGATCTAACCATTGACTAATAAGTTTGTCATCTATAATGTCGCCTTCTTTATATAGACCAAGCTCTTCATCTGTTAACCTATGTCCAACTCCAGCTGTTAATACACCTAAACTGTCTCGGTAGACGTCATTTCTATAGCCTTCGTTGGTTTTTAAATTGTTAAGGAAATTAGCAGAAACTGACACACGCTACCTACCCATTTTCCGCAATTGCGTTTTCCATAGCTTTATAGAACATGCCCATTCCAATAGCCCGTAGGTCTTTTTTTATTTGATTAGCACTTACTGTATTATTAGAGGAGGTCCCAAAACTAACAATTGCAGCGGGATCTGTAGTAACGTTTCCATCTACGTCATAAGCTCTAAAATTAGGTGTAAAGTTAAAACCCCCAGATTTTGGTCCTTCAGCAAATCCTAATGTTATAAGTTCTTGCCACCAGGTAGGTTCAGCTTCTATTTCATAGTATTTATCTAAAACGGTTAATCCTAACCCAAGAGCCGCCTTCATTTCTTGAGGGCTTTGTGTTTGCCCTTCAGCCGCCTGCACTAAAGTTGTTACCATAGTAGCAAGGTCTCCAAGATTTCCTGAATTAAGAACTAAAGGATCGTCTGTGTTTATGCCGAGTATTTCTTCACGGATGTTTAAAACCTGTTTTGTAACATCTCCGGGTTTAGCATACTCTGCTGCATCTTTAGATAGGTTTCTTAAAAGGGTTAGTTTAGCAATTTGATCACTTCTGTCTGCAGCTTGAGCCGCTGCAGCTTGAGGGGTTGTCATAGTCATGTCCCCCGTTTCAATCATATTAATCATAGCTTTTGCAAAATTTCCATCTCGTTGTGAGTCTGGCATACCCGCTAAAAGTTCTGCAGCTAAAGTAACTCTCCTTGCTTTATCTAGTTCGGCAAAGTTACCGTTGTATTTTGTTATTACGCCCGCTATTGCTTCATCATCTTTTGCTGAATGATTTTTTCCCTGGACAGAATCAAGCAGTAATTTTGTAGCTGTTTGATTATCTCCCGTTTCAACTGCGTTAACCACTGCTTTAGTATCTACATTAAGGCCAGTGTTTTGTGCTGCGCTACTAATTACTTTTCGGTCTGCCGATTGAACAGGAGAAGCAAAAAAGTTTTTATCATCTACATACTTAGTAACAAAAGCATCTGGGTTTTGTACGAACTCATTATAAAGTTCGGGGTTGCCCTTTAGTTTGTCTATTAATTTATCCTCATTAGCTTTGTACCAATTAGCCTTTTTTTCTAAAACTGCATAATCTTCATCACTAATTGGATTTTCTGTATTGCTTTTTGCATCCGCTAATCGCCCCGCTGCAGTTACAGGCACTCCGCCCTCTAAGGTAGTACCCCGCGCTGTCATTTTTCCACCAAAATAATTTAAAATTTGATCCTTTACTTTAGCTTTAAGGTTTCTGTTTGCTATTGTCTTATAATTTTCTATTGTTTTATCTCTAACATTTTTAGAGATGCGTGGAGTATTTGTTAATTGGTTATAAAGAGCTTCTGCATCGCCTGGACCCATGTAAAAATCTGTACCTAATTCTTGTCTTTGTGCATTGTACATAGTAGTCAAAACGCCTGCATACTTAGAAGGATCGACTACTGGAAAATCCTTAGCTGTTTCAGTTACTGAAGCTGGTGCAGGAGTCGGTGCAGGAGTCGGTGCAGGTGTAGTGCTCGTCTGTTGTCCTCCCTGTGTAAATTCTGTTGCAGTATTCATTGCATCTGCTACAGGTTGGCCCCCAACGCGTTTTTCATTTTCGTTTACTCTTTGTTCTATCTTTTGTTCAATGTCTACCCTATCAGAACTACCCCAAGGAATTTGAGTCATGGGTGCTAAATTAGATATAGCGGGGTTTCCACCACCTCCAATTTCAACATCTTTCGCATATTCTTGAAATACAGTATTAAGGTCGCCCAAACTTAAACCAACTATAGATTGTTCTGCTGCTTCAGGGCCAAACTCAGTAATAATATCTCTAATGTCTTTTCCACCTACAGTCATAGGAGAAGAATAAGATTGTTTTCTAGCTTCACTATTAGTGCGAACGTATGGAACTATCTCCATTTCTCCAGTTTCAGCATTTTCTCTAATTGTAGAATTTTCGGGGTCAAACTGTTTGTTTGGGCCCAATAAAGCTGAGCCAAAACCCATTTCATTAAGTTTACGAAAGGTGCCTTTGTGCCCATACATAGCTACATAATCACTTAAATTAGTGTCCCCAAGGCCAGAATACTTCTTGTTAGCAAAACCTGTACCAGGACCAGTGCCTTGATACCAAGCTTTAAACTGTTCATTGCTTTCAAACCCCGCGGGTTTGTTTTCTAAATCTGCAATGTTTCCGCCTTGGTCAATAATATTATTAATATTTAAAGCGTCTGCTTCTAAATCAGAATTAGCACTTTTAATAAATTTTGTAAAATCTGCGCCTTGTTGTTTAACAACGCCTTGATTAAATGTTGCGCCATCAATCTGCCTCTTCATAGATGCATCTCTAGCGCGATTATAATTTCCTACTAAGTCAAATAATGATGCCATAATCTTTTATATTAATTTTGCTAAACTAGAACCCAAGTTACCTAAAAACCCATATTGAGATTTTTTAGCGGCGTTTCTACTTTTTTGATAAGCATTTTTTTTGTTAACAGAAGCCTGTCCATATTGTAAGAGCCCACCCAACACATTTGATAAGTTCTGTGCCCCAAGAGTGTTACCTATCTGTAGCCTTATATCATTAAGCATTTCATCAGAACGCATCGCCATGTTTCTAGCGTTTGATATGTTTCTTTGTCCCGCAAAGTTTGCAAGTCTAGATTCTTCTCCAGCTTGAGCCGCATTAAATTGCACTCCATATCTACCCCTGTCTCTTTCAGCTTGCGCTAAGGCTCTTTCGTTTGCACTAACCGCCATATCTTCGCTTTCATCTACTGTGTCTATTGCAGTGGTTAAAATTCTTTCGGTTTGTGGGTTGTATTCCTCTACATTTTTTTCGTAAGCATCTATTGCCGCTTTTTGCGCTTGAAAGTCTACATCGTCACTATACGTACTACCACTAACTCTTCTGTTACCAGAAGTAGGCGTACTAAGTGCGGTTGGCTTGTAAAACCCAGGAGACGCAAACTTTTGTAAATAATCTTCTGCCATTGGCTTATACCCTACCTCTGCTAGTTGATTTAGACTTGTCTCTAGGAGCATAAGCAATTACAGGTGTTTTACCAAAACCAAACAAGCCCGTAGTTCCTTCTCCAAATTGACCCGTAGCATCAAATCCTTGATAGCTTTTCTTAAATGGGTCACCCGTATCCCCAACATTAGCAGCCATCTGATTAGCTGCTGAAGCGAATACGCCCCGCATTGCATTTGTTTTGGATAACTGTCGGTCAGCTTCTGATACTTGATACGCAGTTTCTGCTCCTGCGGCTTGTACTCCACCTTTTACAGTGTTTTGTGCAAGCATATTGCCTACGGCTTCATTACCTTTTACTACTTCTAGATCTTTTTTAGTTTCCGCAGTTTGACCTTTTGCTATTCCTTTAATCAATGCGCTTGTTGCATCTACTGCATTTCCGGCTGCTGTATCAACCGCTTGTACTGTTCCTATAGAGGGCCTTTCTTGTGATTGATAATAATCCGCACCGGCAACTCCAACAGATTGATCTTTTCGTTCTACAGCTTCTGTTTGAGCATACTCAGTACGCAAAGGATCAAAAAGAACGTCTTGCCTAGTTTGTCCTCTTTGCAAAATATCCAAACCAGCTTTTTCGTTTTCAGTTTGTTTAGTAAAGTTTTTACGTTTTACTTTTTTGCCTTTTAAAAATCCCATTGTTATAACTCTTTTCTATATGTTTGTGTTACCAAATTAAAATCATGCAGGGGTGCTATTTTTTCCCACCCTTTTCTATTACTTTCAAATTCAATAGCTACTGCTTTCATATCTTCCGCTATTTTTTCTAAAAACTTAAACATAGCTTTTACATAATTATACTCTGGTTTCTGGTAACTTGCCCAGACAAACAGTGTGTCCTCGCCACTAATACTTCTTAGCGTATTAACGATTATAAACCCAATATATGTATCTTCTTCATACAACATGTACAAAGTAGACAGCTCTTCTTGTAAAGATAAATAGACGTCGGGTGTTATCCAGTCAGCTTGACACTTTTTTCTAACTTGATCTAAATCTGGTTGTATTTTTTCAAAAGCACAACGTACCTCAGAAAGAGGAATTGTCTCAATTGAAAGCCCATCAATAGTCAATCTCTGAACCATACTTCTTATACCTTTTACGTGGGCTTAAACCGGCGCCTCTGTATTTAACAGTTCTTTTAACGCCTAAATCTCCGCCCCTTGCTTTTAGTTCAGCTTGTACAATTTCTTGATTAAACAATCCTAAATAATCAGCTGCTGCTGCTGGATCAGTCCAATCTTTTGCAGGAATACGCATAAGCCTATATAAAGTGCCATACACAATTCCGTCTCTGTAACTGTTTGAAAAAGTGGTGTCTATATTACTTGTAGTCCTACTCGGTTTTAAAGCAACAGATAATTGAATGCCGTTGGTAACGGCGCTACCAGGAACCGGTATTACCCAAAACGTACTTGGGTTTTTTTGTAAATAAACTTGTGGTACTGAAGTTTTGTTTCTCCAATCAGAATAGTTTAACTCTAAACTTCTAGGGCTAATTGGGTCTAAATCATCGCCATCATATGTCATCCATAAAATTGCATGTACATCTGTGCCGCTTGGTTGGTCGAACTCATATTCATATACGCCACTAATACTTGTAATTGGATCTAAGTCATATACGTAAGCTTTAGATCTTTCTGCAAATTCTATACAAGCGGAGCGCAAAGTAGATTCAATTAAAGAATCTGGGCAATTGGGTACGTATGGAAGTATGTCTTTTACTAAAGAATCAAATGATGCCATTATTGAACTCCAGGAGGAGGCGGTGGGGGCGCTGTTCTCATGCCCGGTTTATCAGAATTAGGATCAAGCAATACTTTTGATTGTCCCCCTCCTGAAACACTCGCCATAAATAATTGATAATGAGATCCAGCCCTTTGTGCGTTACCTGCAAATTCTGCGTCTTTCATATAACACCTATACAACACATAGTCTACAAGGGCGTTACCATAAACATCATCTATATAAATAGTACTACTTGTAGAACTTAAATCTGTAGGGTTTCTAGCTGTTACTAATTCAACATAAGCGTTTGATCCAGATTTGACACCTGGATATACATAAAACCTTCTTGGATCATCTGGATCATAAATGTAGTGTTTAATAACAGAGCCATGCGCAGCATCTCCTGTAACAGTGGGATCATGCCAATTGGGTTCTATAGAATTTAAAATATCTTCATCTACTAACCTAATAGCTTTTTTACCTGTTGCGCTACCACCAGTAGCACTCATATTTCTAACTACTTTTATTAAACACATTGCAACATCTGGAATAGACTGTTCTGTCCCAGTAGCCAATTGCACATTTGAATGGTCTGCAGCCGCAGCGGGTTTAAAGTTAACTACCTCTCTTTGTGCATCATTTATGTACCGAAGCAATTCAGCTTCAGTCCATCGAACGCCAGTTGTATCTTGCAGGGTGTCCTGGATTCTGGATATTAAATTAGCGCCCGTTAATGTGCCCATTATTTCTTAGCAGTTTTCTTTACAGTTTTTTTAGCAGCCGGCTTTTTCTTAGCGGGTGCTTTACCATCTACATAGGCTTCGTTTATATCAGGTGTAGAGGGATCATCAGGAATATAATGTCCTTTTTCATCTCTAGCTCTAATAGGTTCGCTTGGCTTTTTGTCTTTAATTGAATGGGGTTTGTGTTCTGTACACCCCTCTTGCAAGCACAATAGGCCTATGTCATGTCCAACTTCTTTTGGTACGCCAGCTTCCAGTCTGATTGATGCGCCCCAGGTGGTCGAAATATACCTGTCAATATCTGATACTACTATCATCTTTTACTCCTAAAAAAGGGGTGGCTCAAAATGAACCACCCACAAAAACATACTTAGTATGCAACGTCCAATCTAATGACACCAAAGTCTTCAACGCCACCATTGTAGTCGCTGTTAAACTTAGGCTTCTTAAGACCGAAGATTTTACCAATGGAGATACCATTTTGGTTACCATAGTCGAAAGTATCTTCAACTATTTGTGGTAGACCAATATCTGCCATAGCAAGAGCTTGAGCTCCACAGAATAAACAAGCAGAACCGTTGATGTCAGCATCAGCGCCCCATTTGTATCCAGCAGAACCGGCATTTGAAGATGTTCCAGTAGTTGCGTTAGCAGTGTTAAACACATGCCTAAACTCATGGACCATAACGCCGTCAACCATTAGACTTGAAGAACCAGCAAACAGGCTTGAGCCTGGTCCTCTGACTCCAGCATTTCTGACGTTAGCCAAGAAATCTGAATCAAGTTTAAGGTCAGCCATTACTTGAGGTGATACAAATAAATGATATACCTCATCTCCACCTGCGCCTCTTACTCCACGAATGTAGTTGTCTTTAGCATAAGCTTTAAGAGCAACAATACACTCATAAGTAATGGTGTCAGCAGCTGCAACTGCAGTTACATCACCAGCAACAAGTTTACTAGTAGCATCCCATCTTCTATGTCTGTTAGAAGTTGGAGCTGTTACATCTGAACCAAAAGTCATGTCGCCAAGATTTTGTCCTGAAGTCAGAACAGGTCTCAAAGCACCACTGTTTTTGATTGTGTAAGAAATACCAGAAAGCGTTAAAAACGCTAATTGGTCAATACGATCTGCCATTGCGTAAGCAAGTGCATCACGTGAGTTCTCACGGAAATTAACAACTGATTTTTGATCAGCTAATCTACCAGAAAGTCTATTAGCAAATCTCAATTGATCGAGTTGTACAACAATGTCGTAGGCTCTTAAGGTCTCTTCATTACCCTCTAAGGTGTTGTCTCCAACGATACCGTCACCAGTCATGTCAGCTAAAAGTGTTAATACAGCTCTAGCTCCTTTTTCTGATTGAGTAAGTTCAGATATTCTCTGAACCATAGCATTAGATCCGCTACCTGCGAATTGGTTAATGAAGGACATGTTCCTAGCGACACGCCAAAAATCACGTGACCAGATAGTTAATTGTTCGCTGGTCAACGCGCTAAAGTTTGTGTTAGCCATTGGGCTATCCTCCAAAAAAAATAATACTTAGCCAACTTATTGGAGCGGCTATTTACCCGTATACCCTTTTTCGTTGGGGAGACGCTTTCATAGTTTTACGAACATGACCTCGATCAGTTTTACGCCGTGACAGGCGAAAACGTTTGTTAGTGGAACGACCCACACTAATTATCGTATTAGTACCGAATTCTTATATCTTATACCAAGCCTTAACCAAAGTCACCACGCATTCTGCGCAATGTCTCGGCTGGAAGAGCATCAAACTCCTCACTTGATAACAATGATAAATCTATTTTCTTTTCTGTTTTGCTTTCCCCTTTCATTGCAGGTGGTTGAGCATCAGCAGCTTTTAATTTTTTAGTTACATTTGCTACTTGCTGGTGTTCTTTAGCTTTTTTGTCTACTGTTTTAACTGCAGGAGCGTTTGATGGTTGTAAAAGGTCTGGCCTTTTGACTGCTAAAGTGTATTCAGTTGCTTTTGCTAACGCATCTGCAAGCCCATAACCCTGAGAAGCAAACGCATCTCGCAGTTCTATAACATCAGCTTGTAAATTTTCGTCAAAACTAGCGCTATTTTCGTCTAAAACAGGAAAAGTTTGAGCAATTTCATTAGCTTTATCCACTAATTGTGTCATTTCTTGACTTTGTTGCACTGTTTGACCCATTTTTGCTTGTACTTCAAACATAAATTGGTCTTTTTCAGCTTGTCTTATCTGATTTCTTAACTCTACAGCCTTTTCAGTCTCTCCATTAAGCACTAAATCCTGATATTCAATTTCTTTTGCATTAAAATCATACTCTGGAGCATTTTCTGCGGCGGCTTTTTCAGCTGCGGTAGCTTCCTCTAACTTTTTTTGCATAACTTTGTTTTTAGCTAAAACTTCATCAAGCCTAGACTTAGGCACCATAGGTGCTTTTGGTTCTTTTACTTCATTTTGTTCGTCAAGGCTTTGCTCGCTTCCTTCAACTGCTGGAATATCTGGTTGTGGAGTTGGCTCGCTGTCTTCAACCACTCCCTCTTCGCTAGTAGCTTCTGGTTCAACTGCTTCTTCTTCCGCAACTTCTGGTTCTGGTTCTTCCGCAACAGCTTCTTCTTCTGGAGCGGCGTCAACTTCTTGTTCGACTTCTTCATTTTGTGCTTCCTCCTCTGGAGCATCTTCTTCAAAATTTAAATCCACTTCAAATGGTTTTGCTTCATCTTCAGAAATCCCATCTGCCCCCGGCATAACTTCCATTACAATATCTTCTTTTGTTTCTGCATTATCTTGTTTTTTACTTTTAGCCATTTTTATTACCTCCTGTAGGTTTCATGGCAGCCGTTGCAATTTTTGCTGCGGCTGTAGTTTCACTTTGATCTCTCCTTACTTGGTTAGTCATTCCTGACAACCTTTCGCGTAATTCAAGTTCTTCCCTCTTCATTTGAAGTTTGCTTTGTAATTCAGCCACCTTCATTTGTGGATCAATATTTGTTTCAGATTGAGTTTTAGCTACATTTAAAGCAGCTTCAGATTGTAATCTAGTAACTTCTGCTTCTAGTTTTGCAATCTCAAGTTGTGTTGAACGTATTTGTGCTTCCATCTGGAATTGTTGTATTTGCATTTCAGCTTCGCTCGGTGGATTCATCCCTTGCATTTCTCTTATACGCTCTGCAATTTCTCCTTTACGCGCTAAATGTGAATACTCAACAATTAAGTCATCTGGGATTGGAACTCCAACTTTTCTAAGTTCTATAGATTCAGCAAACTGAGTTTCTTCAAAGGTATCTCTTGAGGGGGCTAATCCTATAACTACATCATACTCACCCAAAGTTAGATTATTAATAATCTCACCTTCTGGTGTTACTTGGTTTACAACCATAGGTTGTTTTGGTTTCATTGGATTATTTTCATCAGTAATTTGTATGACTCTTTCTTCTGTGTAATAAGTTTGAACTAAATCTAAGACTCTTTCTGCTAAATAGTGTCTAGTTTTTCTTAAATTATCTAATGGCACTTGAATCATTAGGGCGCCGCGCGTTTGTTTTTGTTGTATAGCAACACCAGAAACTTCCGCCCCATCAGTACCTAACATCGCATCACTTATGCCACTAATTTGTTTTATGTTAGCAGCAGCTTTTTGTGCAATTCTATCTAGACCGGTGGGAATCTGATTTGGCGGTATTTTACCAGGGGGAGTACTACCGCGATTAAACTCGAGTACTAAACCAGTTTCCGCACCGTGTTCTTCTAAGTCATCTGCTGTCATTCCTGTAAGAGAACCTGACTCTACAATCCAACCACTGTTAGCAGTTGTGTTAACTATATGCAGTTCTTGAGATGAAATTTTGTTTAATTGTTCTTGTGGCGAAATTAAATTACGCACCATACCAAAAGGTTTGCCCCTTCTAAAATATGGAAAATAAGGAACTAAAGTAAAATGATTATAAGGAGACCAATCATCATGCAATACAACAGTGTCAGCGGTTACCGTCCAACGGACTTTTTTAACCATTTGTTCTGTTATATATAAACCATAGTCATCTGCAAACTTTTTACGTTTGCGTTCTCCCCAGTTGTAAGGAACATGTCTTTTATCGCCTGTTACTGGGTCAACATAAAACATACATTTTTTTAATTTATAATGCTGTCTTTCTATAACTCGAATAGAACGCAAAGTTCTTGCTTCATCGGGGTCGTTTGGATAATGAGTAGAAGCATCTTCATATTCCCCTCTTGTGTCCCCATAAGTCGTATCTTCAAATTCCATAGAGTCTGCACCGAGTGTAGAACCTACTTCAGCAATCATACGCAACTTATCTGCTTTGTCTTCACCATAAACTTCTTCAATTTCATCTAGACTCATCCACTTGCTTTCAAATATTTCATTCCAGGTTTTTGGATCATATTGTTTAGCATCCGGATCAATTAAAATATCTAATGGGTCTTTTTGTTCAATTCTAACTTCCCCATTTATATGATCAGAAAAGTCTATACGAATATCAAACCAACCCCGGTCTTGAATTAAACCATCAGAAAATACTTGACCTTCTACCCATTCTAATTTGTTGTTATCTGCAATTTGCATATACAACTTAGTAAGAACATCTGCTATTTCTTGTTGGCCAGAACCGCGAGGTTTAAATTGTACATCTGCTCTTCGCGTACTTTGTTCGCCAAGAACTGTGTTAACTGTTGGTAAGATAGTGTTGATTGTTAATGCTGGTCGACCCTGATCGTCAAGCGCTGCTATGTCAGCTTCGTCCCATTGTTCACCCCTATAAAAAGCATCACATTTTTGTGCCATGTCAATGTAATCTTCATGGCCACTGTCGCGGGCTCGTATGTAACAATCCCACTGACGTTTTGCAAGGGTTAAAGATTCAGCTTCACTTAGCTTCTTTTTTTTACTTTTGTATTCTGCCATTAAGCGCTCATTGATGATTTACGTTTGCCATCTTTTACTAAATGTTTTAATCCATCTCTCCACGACGGAACATGCTCAGGTCTTTCATAAAATGTAGCAAATTCTGTCATCATTAAACCGATCCACGCCAAGGCATCCACTTGGTCGTCATGTGTAC
>Ga0208669_1000213_pt1 | contig 24041 bp, 24 predicted proteins | sample 21_taG_FD_184095 | JGI IMG/M metagenome (GOLD analysis project Ga0208669, IMG submission 184095) | Marine viral communities from the Subarctic Pacific Ocean - 21_ETSP_OMZ_AT15319 metaG (SPAdes) (version 2) | ecosystem: Environmental > Aquatic > Marine > Oceanic | place: Pacific Ocean | collected...
ATGGAAACATAACCTATGTGTTTGCAGGACTGAGACGTTCATTAGACAGTATTAAATCACAATCACGTATTCTTATAGCTTGGGTAGATGAAGCAGAACAAGTAAGCGGCAGAGCATGGGATTTACTATTGCCTACAGTACGTGAAGAAGACAAAAGCATAGGCTTCTCATCAGAGGTGTGGGTTACATGGAATCCTGAGTCAAAGTATAGCGCAACACATGAAAGATTCAGACAAAGTTTCCCTACAGATTGTAAGATAGTGCAAATGAACTACCACGACAACCCTTGGTTTCCTGATGTACTTGAAGCTCAAAGATTAGAAGACAAAGAAAAGAGACCTGACCAATACGAATGGATTTGGGAAGGCGGGTTTTTGGTTTTTACAGAGGGCAGTTATTACGCTAATGAATTACGCAGAGTTAGAGATGAAGACAGATTAACTACAGTTAGATACGACAGGTCAAAAGGTGTAGTCACGAGTTGGGATTTAGGTGTGGGCGATTCAACAGCAGTTATCTTCTCACAATTCATAGGAGCTGAGGTTCACATCATTGACTATTACGAAGCATCAGGTGCAGGTCTCGAGCATTACGTAAAGATGCTACAAGATAAGGGTTATGTATACGACCAACATATATTCCCACATGATGTCAGAGTCAGAGAGCTTGGCTCAGGTAAGAGTAGGATTGAGATGCTTGAAGACCTAGGAGTCCATAACATTGAGATAGCACCACAGTTATTGATTGATGATGGCATACAACAGGTTAGAACTCTGCTCGATAAGTGTTACTTTGATGAAGTTAAGACTGAAAAGCTATGGGATGCGCTAAATAATTACTCACGTGATTGGGATGAAAATGGTAAAACATGGAGAATGAGACCAAAACACGATTGGTCAAGTCATGCTTGCGATTCGATGAGGTATCTCGCTGTAGGCTATCAACCATTCAACGAGAACTGGGATAAACCAATAAGACGTAAACTAAAAGGTATTGTATGAACGGATTATTAAGCATGATGTGGAATAACGCTGATGAAATAACAGGCGGTATATTCAGTAAAATGACAAACATCAATAAAGTTAAAGAAGGTGATGACTTTAGCGTAGGAACTACAGCATTAAACATAGCTCCGGACATTTATCAAAGTGGTGCAGAGTTTAAACAAATCCTAGAACAGCCACTTGTATTTGCAGAAGAGATGGGAGACTTGGCATCAGGTGCAATTGGTCATGCATTTCCTAAAACAACTCAAACACTAGACAGTCTGTTTAATTACACAGGCAGAGAAGAGAACATGGAGAAAGCTTCTCAGGCAAAGCAAGGACTGCTAGACACTTATGGAAGCAAGGAAGCATTCCTAAAAGAGTTTCAAGAGAGACCATTGTCTACATCAGCTATGGCACTCGGCATTGGCTCAGGATTAAAAGCCGCTACAAAACTAACAGCTCCTAGTATGAGAAAAGCATATGACGAGATGGAGCTTGCAGTAGCACAAGGTATGGATACGATAGCTGACTTTGGTAAATCAGTTGACGAAATCTACAGTCAGAACATGGGCATGTCTAGATTGATTGGACACCAAGGTAACAGCACAGGTGCAATCTTTAGAGAATTAGACATGAACAAGATTGGCTCTAACACAGGCAACTCAGTTGAAGGTTATGGCATTTACATTAGCGGTCAAGAAAGAACTGCAAAGCAGTATGCAGGTAGAGACGATACGATGCTTGAAGAGTTTAATGCCTTGATGGAGATGGAGAAAAATCCTATAGCAAAAGAAGTATTAGACAGAGCGGCTAGTGGTTATTATCCTGCAACAATACGAACAGACATGTCAGCTAATTTAACAGACCCAAGAGACATTGCAGTTTTTAACAAAACTATGTCAGATGTTGAAGGGAGATATGACACAGCTACAAACCAAATATATGAAATTGATTTAACTGATGAAGCAGTAGCAACATTTATTAACAGAGAAGCCAAGAAACTAGACCAAACACCTGCTGTACAAGCAGAGATGAATCGACTTGGCTTACCTGATGATGCAGATGGTGCAATGTTGTATGCAAAAATTAGAAATGAAATGTTAGATGAAATAATGATGACACCTAACATGAGTATTCTTAGTCTCACTAGAAAAGCGGATAAGATGACTTCAGAATATCTTAACATGCAAGGTATAAAAGGGATGTCATTTAATGACAGATTTGCAAAAGCTAGTGACAAAGGTAGAGGTAACCCTGACAATAACCCACGTAATTATGTTATTTATGACACAGACTTTGCTACAATAAAGAAAAGACAGAACATAGACATTGATAAAAACACACCAAGTAATGAAGGTGTTTCATATAAAGCTGAAGGTATATTAGACCCAAGATTTGCTACAAGGAAATCAGATAAAGATGCTCTTGTTGCAGGTGACACAGATGTAGATTACAAGATAGAAGGTGAAAGTAATATATTTATACCTGACATAGACCTCAGAAACTTAGAAGGATTCTCATTTGTGTCTAGTTACGCAGACTTGTCTCGTGCCGGTGGTTATTTAACACATGTCAATGGCACTAAGTTTCCTAACCCAGTAGCAATGAAAGGTGGTCAAGACTTTATGGTGTTACCTGAGAATGTAGACAGAAACTTGTTATGGGCATCACACAGAGATGCAACTGCCGCTATCATAAGACAAGCAGGAGAAGCTAGAAAGCTAACAGGAGCTGACCCTTTATACTTGCCATTTAGAATGTCACCTAAAGGTTTAGATTTTAGTCATCAAACAACAGACACAATGTTGCAGTCAGCACTCGCAGGACTAAATAACGCACAGCTTAAACATCTTGATAAATTAATTAAAACAACATCTAAAGATTTAGAGACTGGACAATTAGTTAATAAAAACTGGAGAGGCATTAAATCTGAAAATCCTCTTAAAGGTACAACTGGAGCTGAGAGAAAAGCTATAGCTAGTATTATTGATGTTAACTTCAGAGCTAACAGAGGTATATATACTAAAGGTCAAGACAATGGTGTGCTGTCATACCCACAAGCGAGAATAGCTAACACAGACCCTAGGCAGTTAAATGCTACAGAAGGCACGCTACAAAACATAGGACAGCTTGATTTGTCAGATAACGTTGCTAATCGCTTTAGTAATCATGACAGCTACAACACAGGAATGGCAGGTCAGCCTGTAGGTAGATTTAAACAAGATTTACATTTACTAGATTTAGTCACAGACATCAGAAACAATGCAGGTGAGGTAATTACAAAAGATAATATCACTCCTCAGAACATTAGAAAACTACAAATGATGAAACCACCAACAGGTGTAATTACACATGACTTATTAATGGGTCTAGAAAAACAAGGGTTACTATAATAAAAAATGATATACTATTGCTAAATTAGACAGGAGACAGCATGGCAAAGACATTAGAAGAGATGATTGCAGAGCTTAAAGGTCTAGCTCCGATTAAAGGAGGAGTTATGTCACTACTAGACACTCCTGCAAATAATGAGCGAGAGACACAACGTACACAATACTTGATGGACATGTTCGCAGGAACTAACCCGGAAACAGGTGACAGTTTCTTAGAGCCTACACCTACAACTGCTAGTACAATAAGAGGTTTTGATACACCTGCTATGCGTGATGATGCTATTATAAACAGCATTACAACAAATAACCTTGGCGTATCAGCTCGTGACCTTGGCGCATCAGCTCGTGACCTTGGATTTAGTAATGCAAGAGGATTTACTACTCCGGCAATGCGAGATAATGCACAAGCTGTATTGTCTAGATTAAGTGATGCTGAACTAAAAGATGTTATGGAAATATTGCCACAACTTAATGATGTACAATACGAAGCATTTATTGCAGGACTTGAGAATGGTAGTATCAATCCAAGTGGCTATGAAGTAACAAGCCAATATAGATTGGGGATGTAACATGGCTTTATCTAATTACACAGGATTAAAAGCTTCTATAGCTGATTTCTTAAACAGAGATGACCTTACAGCAGTAATACCTGACTTTATTACATTGGCTGAGGCACAAATAAACAGAGACATTAGACACTTTAAGATGGAAGCAAGGTCTAGTGGACAACAATCTAGTGGTGATGAATACATGCAAGTACCTTCAGACTGGATTGAAACAATAAAATTACATCTTACAGGCTCAGGCACTACAGTTGTTAACCTAGTCTCTAGAGATGCAATGGCGGACAAGAGAGCCGCTAACGAGAATGCCACAGGCACACCTCGTATGTACACACACGCAGATGGACAATTTCAATTGTACCCAACTCCGGGAAACGACACAGACTTTGAGTTGCTTTATTATCAGAAGATACCTTCGTTAATAACCAACACAGATAATTGGCTTTTATTAGAAGCGCCTGATGTATACCTCTATGGAGCGTTATTACATTCAGCACCGTATCTAGCAGAAGACCAAAGGGTAGCAGTTTGGGCGCAGATGTATTCTGCCGCAGTTGCTAGATTAAATGAATATTCTGACCAAGCTCGTTATAGTGGGTCAGGATTAACACTTAAAGTGAGAGGATTAGTATGAGTTTTACAAACTTTTTAGAAACAGAGATATTAGACCACGTGTTTGCAGGTGCGGCTTACACAGCTCCCGGCACACATTACTTAGGTTTGTTTACATCAGCTCCGGGCGAAGCAGGTGGTGGAACTGAATTATCAGGTAGTGCTTATGCAAGACAATCGGTAGCATTTACAACTTCAGGCAATACAACAAGTAACAATGCGGCAGTAGAATTTCCAACTGCTACAGGTTCTTGGGGTACAGTTACACATGTTGGAGTATTTGATGCTTCAACGTCAGGTAATTTAATGGCTTATGCGACACTATCGTCAAGTAAAGCTATTGCTACTGGTGACGTATTTCGTGTTCCATCAGGTGACCTAGATATTACGCTAGACTAAAAATATGTCGGTTTATGGCAGTTATAAATACGGTCAATTAGCTTATAGTACAGGCGAGGTTTTAGATGGTGCGGCAACTGTTAGTGCAAGTGCTTCAATTAGTGCTACACCAAGTGCAACATTAAATGTAAGTGCAACTGTAACAAGTAGTGCTTCTATAACTTGTAGTGGTGCTAAAGTTAATTTTGCATCAGCAACCGTTAATGCATCAGCATCAATATCAGCTAATGCACGAAGAATACCTCAAGGTTCTGTATTACTTGAAAGCACATCAACAACTACAATTAATACTACTGGTAACGGTACTAGAGTAAGGACAAGTGGTGGTACATCAAGCTCAAGTGCAACAGTAACACCTGCTTCTACAATTGTAAGAGTAAGGGAAGGTAGTGCTACACCAAGTGCAACAGCTACAATTACAGCATCAGGTGTATTTATGGTTAATGGTGCGGCTACACTTAGTGCAACAGCTACAGTTGCCGCTATATGTAACCGAGTAAGGTTTGGTTCAGGTACACCAACTGCTAACGCTAGTATTACCGTTTTAGGATTTGCTACAAGAGGTGGTATTGCCTCCACCGGCGACACATTTACAGATATTGTTACGGTAGCATCAGTTAGTGGCTCTAATAAATATTTTGTTAATGGTGTGCAACAACCTACGTTGTATTTAGTTGAAGGTAACACCTATGTCTTTAATTACCCATCAGCACATCCATTAAAGTTTTCAACAACTTCAGATGGCACACATGGAAGTGGTACAGAATATACTACTGGAGTTACTCATAACTCATCAACGCAAGTCACTATTGTAGTTATTAATAATTTAATAACGCTGTATTACTACTGTGCGTTACATTCAGCAATGGGTGGAACAGCAAATACACCAAGTAACCAAGTTATATCAACTGTTGCTTCAGACTCACAAAGAATTCAACAACCTAATGCTACATCGCAACCCACAACAATTGTTACAGCAACATGTAACAGAGTACAAAGTACAACTGGGGCATTGAGTGCTACATCAGGTACAGCTACGATAGGTAGAGAGAAATGGGAAACAATTATTAATAACACAGTCACATGGACAGAAATAGCGGCATAAGATTATGGCATTAATACCTTTAGACATACCACCCGGTCAATACAGAAATGGTACAGACTTTCAGGCATCAAACAGATGGAGGGATGCAAGTTTAGTTAGATGGCACGATGGCTCGATGCGACCAGTTGGTGGATGGACAAGTAGAAAAACAAGTGCATTTGCCTCAGCACCAAGAGCAATGATTGCATGGCTTGATAATTCAAGTGACTCATATTTAGCGGCAGGAACTTATAACAAATTATATTATGTAAATCCTTCAAGTACAGTATATGACATAACCCCAACAGGCTTAACATCAGGAAATTTAAACGCGGCTTTAAATCTAGGTTATGGTGGTGGTTTTTATGGAGCAGGTAACTGGGGTTCAGCTCCAACAAGCTCAGGTGTTTATGATGAAGCAACAACTTGGTCATTAGATTCGTGGGGTCAATATTTGTTAGCTTGTTCATCTAAAGATGGCAAGATATATGAATGGCAACTAAATTCAGGTGTTGTAGCGGCACAAGTTACTAATGCTCCAGTTAGCAACAATGGTATTGTTGTTACAGAAGAGAGATTTGTTTTTGCTTTAGGTGCAGGTGGAAATCCACGTAAAGTACAATGGTGTGACCAAGAAAACAATACATCTTGGACACCTTCAGCTACAAACCAAGCAGGTGATTTTGAATTACAAACTACAGGTCAAATAATGTGTGGATTACGTATGAGAGGTAGAACTTTAATACTTACTGACAACGATGCACACGTAGCATCATACTCAGGCGCACCATTTGTTTATGGGTTTGAAAGAGTAGGAACAGCTTGTGGTGTTGCAACAAGACGTGGAGCAGTAGCAATTGATGAAGGCGCTTTTTGGATGGGTAAAAAAGGTTTTTTTCAATTTGATGGCTCATCAGCAAGAGAAATTACTTGTGAAGTTTCAGATTACGTATTTGATGACATGAACGTGTCACAAATCAGTAAAGTTTACGCTGTACATAATTCACAACATGGTGAAATATGGTGGTTTTATCCATCAGGTACATCTAATGAAAATAACAGGTACGTAGCATTAGATTACAAAGAAGGACATTGGTCTACTGGTGAATTAGATAGAACAGCAGGAGTTGACCAAGGAATATACAGCAATCCAATATGGGCAGATGCAAGTGGTAATCTTTATAACCAAGAAACAGGTTACACACATGGCACAACTAAACCATATGCTGAGTCAGGTTCAATCAGTCTTGGTAATGGTGACAATATTATGAAAGTTACACAACTTATACCTGACGAGAAAACACAAGGACAAGTAGAAGTTACATTTAAGACACGTTTTTATCCTAATGATAGTGAGACATCACATGGTGCATTTACGCTTGGTAATCCTACAGATGTACGCTTTCAGGGTAGACAAGTGCGCATTAAAGTACAAGGTACAGGTAATGACAATTGGCGTTCAGGTGTTATGCGTATAGAAGCAAATGCAGGAGGTAGGCGATGAGTATACAAACACCTCCACCGCCACTAGGAAAAGATTGGAAGCCTTGGGGTGAGCGATTAAATACTTTTATAACAACTACTAGAAACAAATTACAATTTTATAATTCAGATAGTAAAGCTACACAAGATGGCATTATTATGTGGGATGAAGCTCAGGATTGCCCTGTAGTTTCTAAAAATGGAGCTTGGATTAGGATAAAATTAGACCCATGAGCATAACAGAAGATTTAATGCGCGGTAAAGCATGGATAGAGTCAGCACTTAAAAAAGGCGGCAATACCCATAATTTTAAAGACATTGTAGATGGTGTTATGAGTGGTGATTTCCAACTGTGGATGGGGTCAAACGGATGTGCAGTAACCGAAATTGTAGTGTATCCTAATAAGAAAGTGTTACATGTGTTCTTAGCAGGCGGCGATAAAGGTTACGGAATACATCAAATTACAGATATGCATGATGATGCAATAACTTGGGGCAAACACCAAGGATGTATAGGGATGACTGTTACTGGTCGAAGAGGATGGAAAAAAATTCTTGAACCTAAAGGTTGGTCAGAACAGTTTACAACATTATTAAAGGAGTTTTGACATGAGTAGCGGCGGCGGTAAAGGCGGTAAAAAGCAAACAGAGACAACTATACCAAGTTGGATACAACAACCGGCAGAAAGAAATATTAGACGAGCTGAACAAGTACAGCAACTCAAATACATGCCATACACAGGCGCAGAAGTAGCGGCATTTACACCGGCACAAGAAGCCGCAATGAATAATAACATTGGAGCGGCTAAAGCATTTGGTTTGCTAGACCCTAATAGCAATCTTACAGCTACCACAGGAATGCCCGAAGCAACTACATACGCAAATGGCATGAGAGGCTATGGCTCTATTGGACTATATGACCAAGCACTTAAAGAACTCACAGCTAGAGACCCTGCAAACATGGCGGCATATAACAGCTTATTTGGTAATGCTGTACCTGCTATTGTAGCACGACAAACACCATTTGGTGGCGGAGGAGGAGGCGGTGGCGGTGGCGGTGTCACTCCAAGACCTAGCCCATCGAATAACTTTACACCTAACTACGATGACCCCCATTTTCAAACTAAAGCACATACAGACCAAATTAGTCCAACTAGCACAGTTAGTGAGTCAGATAATGCTTATAGAAATTTAAAACCAACAAGAGATTATAGTACAATCAAAAATCAAATCTCTCAAGAAAGAGCCGCAGGTGTAGGTAATTACGGTTCATCTAAGCCTAAGTCATCAGTTAAAAAATACACAGCAACTAACAATCCACGTATCGGTGGCAGATATGGATTATAACAAAGGAAATTATAATGGCTAATCAAGGACTACCCGGTGGTCAAACAACTCCACCAAACATAAATAGCCTAGCGGCTCAAGGTATACAAGGTGCAGGAATGGGTACTGCGGCAGGAATGGCATACAATCCTAGTCAAGTTGGTGTAATAGGTCAAAGCACAACAGTAACACCACAGACTCTTGCAGGTACAAACATGCAACCTTACACAAACCCATATGAAGATGCTGTAGTTAAGGCTAATGAGGCGGACATACTACGTGGCGCACAGATGGGTATGAACAACTTACAAGGTCAAGCTCAAGCCGCTAAAGCATTTGGTGGTAGTAGACATGGTGTTGCTATGGGTGAGATAGGCAGAGATACTGTTAGTCAATTAGCTCAAGCATCAGCAGGACTTAGACAAGCAGGCTTTCAAAATGCTCAGAACATGGCATTACAAGACATTGGCAATAACTTTCAAGCTCAACTCGCTAACCAACAAGCCGGTATGGGTGATATATCAAATCAAATGCAAGCAGACCTAGCTAATCAACAAGCAGGACTTGCAGGCGCACAACAAAGACTAGGTGCGGCAAATCAGTTAGGTCAATTGTCTAATTTAGGTTTTGGTATGGGTCAGACTGTTAACAGAAACCTAGCTACACAGGGCGCACAACAGCAAGCATTACAGCAAGCATTATTTGATGCGGCTAGAAAACAGTTTCAAGGTTTTGTTAATCAGCCTGCACAAGGTCTTGGTTATTTAACTCAAGCATTAAACGCCAACCCTATAAGTACACCACAAACAGTTACACAAACTAAGACACCGGGTCTGTTTGATTATCTAACTTTAGGAGCTAACGCTTACACCGGTAACCAAGCAACCCCGTTCTAGGAGATAAAAATGGCATTAGGATTAGGACAAATACTAGGAGGAGCAATATTAGGAGGAGGTCTCTTAGGTGGCAAGGACGATGAAGAACAACAAGGCATTATGGGTGGTATTACCAATGTAAGCAACTCATTATTTGCCGGTATGTCACAAGAACAAGTTTACAGACTAGGACAAGGCTTTAATTCTATGCGTTTAGAGCCTGACCAAGGCATGCACACTAGTTTTGAGAACAGAATTACTGCTTTACGTGAAGGTGATGCTAAAACAAAAAACAGAAACGCTACTGTTACAGCTTTATTAGGTATGAAGTCAGAAAACTATCCCAATGGTAGGACAGATTTAGCAGAAATGGTTAAGACAGGAGTGTTACCTGCGGCAGAGGCTATTGCAATGGCAACTAAAGTAGAACCTTTATCAGCATTTGCAGAAAAAATGGCATGGCTTAAAAATAACCCGGATGCTACACCTGAACAAAAAGCGTTAGCAGGTATTACAACTGCTGTTGAAACAGAATTTGACAAAAAATTTAAACTTTTTTCAGACGATAGTGAAGATAGTGTATTAAGTGCTGAACAAAGAGAAATAGGTATGGAAAACTTGTTGGGTATTGGCACAACAAAAGATTCTTTTGAAAAGAAAGTAGCTTTGTACACACAAATGAGAGCAGATGGTACTTTAACACCTGATATGTTAGAACTATTTGGTATTCCTAAAGTACAACAAGCAGAGTTTGAAAAGAAAATGAATGAGCTTGATTTGTTAGCACAACAAAGTGGTATGAAACCAAATGAATTGATGGATAGAAAGATTGCGCTTGTGTCTAATTTTACACCGGACGATGGCAAGACTGATTCAATGAAGCTTATGGACTACAGAGCTAAACAAGCAGGTCTCGAACCGGGTACTGAAGACTATCAAAACTTTTTCTTAAATCATGGACAAGGTAATACAACTATTGACATTGATTTAGGTGCTGAAGATGCGGCAAACGCTGAATATGACAAAAAGTTGCAAGCGGCTCTTGTAACACAAGATTTAGCAGATATTGAAGCTGTAAGAAAAGCTCATACAAATATTAAAAAACTAGATGAAGTTTTAAAATTGGTAGAATCAGGTAAAGCAAATCTTGGTGCATTCCAAGGTGTAAAACAAAAACTAAATGAAATTGTTGCCCAATTTACTAATATGGATGAAGCTGTAGAAAAAGCTACTAATACACAATTACTAGAAGCTTTGCTTGGTAGTGATGTATTTGGCATGATTGCTATATTAGGTATTGGCGCACGTGGTATTGATACACCGGCAGAAAGAGATTTCTTAATCAAAGTAATGACAGGTCAATTAGAGATGACTCCTGAAGCTTTAAAACAAATGACATATTACAGACGTAAATATTCAAGACGTGTCATCGAAGAATACAACTCACGTTTAGATGCAGGATATTATGAAGACTACAATAGAACTAGAAAACTAAATAGAATTGAGGTCGAACCATTGCCTGTATATCAGCCTCCACTTGTAGAAAATACAGTAAGTGCAGAGAGAGGTAACGAACTTGTCAATAAATATAATCTAAATCCGGGTGGACAGTAATGCCAACTTATGCAGATTTAATTTTAGCGTTAAATAAAGCTGACCAAGCAGGTAATACTGCTGATGCTAACGAAATAGCAAGTATTATTAGAGAATTGTATCCAAATGGTGATATAAAAGAAGCTATTACACCACAAAACGTTATAGACAAAGCTTACATAGCACAAGAAGGTGGTAATGTTGCTGTAACAGAGCCAATCATGCAAGAAACTGTCACTACTGACCAAATGGGTAATACCTTGACTAATGATGGTGTAATTAGACAACCTTCTGCATCAGAAAACATAACGCAATCAACTAGACCGCAAGAAGAAGTGATAGCTACACTTGATGAGGCAGGACAGCAAGTAGTTGTACAAACACCTACAGGTATGGCTTACATAGACCAAGGTAATCGTATTGTTTCTAATGATGAGTCAGTTGTTGCGGCGGCTATGGCAATGGCACAAGGGCAAGAAACTGAACATCCAAGCAAAGTGTACGAAATACTAGAAGCTAAGAAAAATGTAGGCATAACACAAAACCCAATAGACTTCACAGCAGGATTAACTGGTAATTTGATAGAAGGTGCTGTCGGAGGTGGTAGTTACAGAGATGAAGCTGTAGGAGCTATAAACGATGGCATAAATTGGTTATATAATGCCGCTATAGGTGGTGACTCCGCTAGACCTGATTTGCCTGAAACTCTTGTAAAACCCGGTGATGAAATTACAGAAAGAGCAAAAAACATTGATGCTGATTTTGACCTTGCTTATCCTAAAAGTGCAATAGCGTTAAATTTAGCAGGAGGCATAGGTACTGGTTATTTATTAGGCTCTACGAAAAAAGCAAAACAATTATATAAATGGATACAAAATCTACCAAGGGGTTTTAAAACTTTTGCATTAGGTGGAACTGGTGCGGCTATTGGTGGTTCAGAGGGTCTGTTATATGGGTTTGGTGCAGGTGAAGAAGGTGAACGTTTAGAAGAATCAATAGAACAAGGTATGTTTGGCGCAGTAACAGGTGGTGTATTAAATCCTTTGATACAGCCTTTAACGTATGGATACCAAAGGCTCATAGCAGGATTAAAAGACGAAAGCACAGGAACAATTGGTGCATTGCTTGGTATAGGTGATGAAGCGGCAGAAATAATCAAAGACACAATAAATGCAGGCGGTTCTTCACTTGAAGAAATGATAGGAAACCTTAGACGTGGCGGTCTTGGTGCTGATGGTGGAATGATTGCAGATGCTGACGTAGCTACACAAGTAATAACAGATGCTGTAGCGGCGGCAGGTGGAGTTAGTGCATCACAAATTAATAAAGTATTAAGAGATAGAGTATCAAGTAACTTTGCAGGATTGACAACAAGTCTTGACCAAAATATTGCTGAAATACCATTTATGGATGAGTTTCCTACTATTAGGCAAGACCCATCAGATATAGCTAAACAAAATGCTAAAGCAACTCGACCTGCAAGAGAAAAAGCCTACGAAAAAGCCTACAAAAAACAAATAGATTATTTGTCACCTAAAGGGCAAAAAGTGCAAGAAGCTCTTAATGAGATAAACGAAGGCACGCTCACAACAATTTTAAATAATATAAATAGTAGCATACGAAAAAGTACAGGAGATACTACAGAACTTGCATTTAAAAGAAATATTGGAGCAGATGGTAAAGAATTTTTAACTCTAGTTGATATGCCTACAATGAAACAACTAGATTTTATTAAACGTGAGTTAAGTAAAATGGCATTTGATTCAGCAGGTGTACCTGCGCCGGGCAGAATGTTGCCTGTTATGTCTAGAGAAGCAAAAGATGCATTAGAACTACGTTATCAGCTATCTGAAGCTTTAAAAGAAGCAAACCCGGATTATCGTAAAGCAGTTAAATTAGGTCAAGATAAAATAACAAGCGAAAATGCATTGGCTCATGGTTACGATATGCTTGACAAAGCAGTAACACCTAGTCAAGTAGGAAAAATAATGAAAGATGCCGGTGATATGGAAAAAAATTACATACGCTTAGGCATTAGAGCAAAACTTGAAAGAGTAATAGGTGAAATGACACCTACACCTTCTAGAATGCCTGACAGTAAAGAATTAGATGAGATATTTAAAATATTGTCATCTAGAGACAATAGACAAATATTAGAAACTGTTTTAGGTGGTAAAGAATTTAAAGCAATAGTAAAAGATTTAGATAAAGCTGAAATAGCTATAAAAATGCGAATTGCTGTAGCAGAAAACAGCAAGACAGCAATACGAGCTAATGTAAATAAAACTATTACAGATGCAACAGATGCATCAAAAACAGTAAAACAAGTGTTAGCTGAAGGTAGAGGTGTAGAAGCTACACGAATGATGATACAAAGAATTAATGCAGTAGAAGCAGTTTCAAAAAGAGACAAACAGATTATTTTAAAAGACCTTGCAAATGCTATGACAGCGACACGAGGAAAAGCGGCTATTGCAAAACTAAGACAAGTGTATGATGCAGTCAAAGAAGGTCAACAGACTATAGACGATTTAGAATATATAGCTAATTTTATGTATTCAGGTATAAACTTAAATCTTATTACAGGTTCAGTCACTAAGGCTAGAGAAGTTAGAGATTACTTATCAGAGGAGCAATAATGAAGCAAGAAGCAATGACAGATGATGATGTACAAAGCATAGCTAAAGATGCTCTAGATTCTGCAATATCCTTTGTTGAAAGTGAAATAGCTGAAGACAGAATTAAGTCACAACGCTACTTTGAAGGTGAAACAGACATAGGACAAGAAGATGGACGTTCTAAAATTGTAGCAACTAAAGTAAGAGATACTATTAGAGCTATTAAACCTAGCTTAATGCGTGTGTTTTTGTCTTCTGAGAACCCTGTAGAGTACATACCAACAAGCCAAGAAGATGTTGTAGGAGCAGAACAAGCTACTAAATACGCACATTGGAAGTTTCAGCAATTAGGTGGTTACACACTACTTAATAACGCTATACATGATGCGCTTGTTAAAAAAACAGGTGTTTTAAAGATATGGTGGGAAGAAAATACGTCAGCAACAATACACACATACACAAACGTCACAGAGGAAGAAATGGCGGCTATTGTTAATGAAGACGATGTAGAAGTCATAGAACACACAGAAGAGACAGAGATAGAAGTTGATGAGATGGGTAATCAACTATCGTCATCTATGCATTCATTAAAAGTTAGTCATCGTAAAGCTACTGGTGAGCTAAAAATAATGGCTGTACCACCTGAAGAGTTTGTTGTAGATAGAAACGCTAAGAGTGTAGATGATGCATATATTGTAGCTCATAGAACAGAAATGAGAGTTAGTGACTTAGTTGAAATGGGTTACGACTTTGAAGAAGTATCTAATTTATCAGGTTTAAGCTCAGATGACTCATACACAGATACAGAAGCATTTGAGCGTAAAGGATACGAGCAAGACGAAGAGCAAAACACACAAGACGTATCTATGAAGAAAGTAGCAGTTACTGAAGCTTACATGAAGATGGATAAAGAAGGTACTGGTGTTGCTATCATGTACAGAATATTAATGGCAGGTGGTGATGATAAAGTTTTGGAGTGTGAGCCATATGGTGATGTACCTTTTGCAATTTTTGAAATAGACCCTGAGCCACACACATTCTTTGGTCGTAGTATTGCAGACTTGGTTATGAATGACCAAGACTCATCTACAGCTATGCTGAGAGGAATGATGGACAATGTCGCATTAACTAATTCACCAAGACAAGGTTACGTACAAGGTCAAGTTAATGTAGACGATTTAATGAACAATGAGATTGGTGGTCTTGTAAGAATGAAATCCCCCCAAGCCTTGGTAGATATTGCAACTCCTTTTGTCGCAGGTCAGGTATTAACTGCGATGCAATACATGGACGATGCTGTAGAAGCTAAAACTGGTGTAAGCAGAGCTTCAATGGGTCTTGACCCTGATGCATTACAAAATACCTCAGCTACTGCGGCTCGTCTCCAAGCACAACAAGGGTCAGCACAAATTGAAGTAATGGCGCGAAATATCGCCGAGGGCGGCATGAAACGTTTATTTAAGTTAATGCTACATATACTTGTAGAAAATAGCTGTGAAGAGACTCTTATGCGCTTACATGGCAATTTTCAACCAGTAGACCCTAGAGTATGGAACACAGGCATGGATATACAAGTAAATGTCGGTGTAGGTACTGGTCAAGAAGCAGAAAGACATGCGGCACTTAATCAAGCACTTCAAATGCAAATGCAAATATGGACACAGTATGGCAATGGTAATGGTTTAGTTACTATGACAGGAATACGCAATACACTTGGAGACATGTTAGCTTTACAAGGTGTGAAAAATGTTGACAGGTATTTTCAACCTATTAATCCTGAAATAGAAGCTCAGTTAATACAAGAGCAACAACAGATGGCGGCTGAGTCACCACAAATTACCGAAGCTGAAGCATTAGTACAAGCAGAACAATACAAAGCAGATAAGCAAATGGAAATGCAACAACTGAAACTACAAATTGAAGCACAAAAAGCTATCGCAGTAGATGACAGAGAACGCGACAAGTTAGACCAAGAGCTTATTATCAAAGCGGCAGAAATACTAGGTAATTATGGTACTAAGGTTGATGTAGAAAACATTAAAGCGGCTCAACAAGAAGCTAGATACCCACAAGAATCGCCTGCACAAGCAGTATTAGGAGGTAGGTTCTAGTGGCTTCAAAACTTTCAATTGTTGAAAAATCTGCTAGAATGAAGACATTACAGGCTGATGATATGTTTCAGTTAGCTATAAAAGAAATTACAGAACAGCAAGTAGCTGTTTTTGTAAACGCTGATTCGACTACGGATAAGCGAGAGGAGGCACACAATATAATTTGTGCGCTACAAAAGATTGATGATTACTTCGACTCCGTTAAAACGGATGAAGCAATGTACAATCGTAAACTTAAACAGGAGACAGCACCTTGAGTAACGAGACTGAACCTAAAATAACTGACGTAGATAGTGCTATTACTAGCATTCTAGAGCCAGTAGAAGAGACAACTGAAGAAGTAATAGAAGAATCTCAGGAAACAGAAGAAATATCTGCTGAGGCTGAAGTTGCCGATGAAGTTGAAGAAGAAGTAACAGAAGAAGCTGAAGAAATTGAAGCTTCGGATTATGAGGATGACGAAGACCAAATAGATGATGCCAGTCTAGAAGACCCTATAGAATCTGAACGATATACTGTAAAAGTAAATGGTCAGGAATCTGAGGTAACCTTAGAAGACTTAAAGCAAGGCTATAGTGGACAGAAGTACGTCCAACAAGGTATGCAAGAGGTTGCGGCGGCTAAAAAAGAAGCCGAAGCAGTCTATGAAGCCTTGACTAATGAACGTCAGCAAATGGCTGATTTATACCAACAGCTCCAAAATGGACAATTTGCACCTGAGCCTGTTAAACCTACTAAAGAAGATTTTGATGCAGACCCTATCGGGTACATGCAAAAAAACCTTGAATACGAGGAGCAAAAGGCAAACCATGATAGGCAAATGGCACAACTCCAACAGGCATCACAGCAGAATAGTGTTGCCCAACAGAACGCTAAACAAGCTTATCTACAAGAACAGATGCAAATTTTACAAAAAGAAATTCCTGAGTTTGCTGACTCTACAAAAGCCAGTAAATTAAGGGAGCAGTTAGTTGCTACCGGGAAATCTCAGTACGGTTATACGACTGAGGAAATTTCTCAAATATCCGACTATCGAGCCATAAAGGTATTGCACGATGCTATGAGGTATCAAGATATTATTTCAGGCAAATCAAAGGCTAAAGTTAAAACTAAGTCTGCGAAACCTGTATTAAAACCGGGTGCTAAAAAAATGGCAACTCCAAATGCAAAAGTACGTTCACGCCAAAAGGCAAAACTGAAGGGTTCAGGTAGCATTGATGATGCACTTGGATTAATTTTAAATACATAATGGAGAAATATTATGGCACAGCCAACTAATACTTTCGACAGTTATGATGCAAAAGGTATTCGTGAGGACTTAGAGAACGTTATTTATGACATCTCTCCTGAAGAAACTCCTTTCTATTCATCGCTAAAGAAAGTAAAAGCAAGTAACACTTTCCATGAGTGGCAGACAGATGCACTACGTTCATCAGCCGCCAATGCTCATATTGAAGGTGACGATACCGTAGGAGAAGCTCGTACTGAGACTACTCGTTTAGGTAATTACACACAAATCTTTAAAAACGCTGTCATTATTCCTGACACAGACGAAGGACTTGATAAAGCAGGTCGTGCGGCTGAGATGGCATATCAAGTGTTAAAGATTGCTAAAGAGCAAAAGCTTGACATTGAAAAAGCATTGTTCGATAACAACAAGTACGAAGTAGGTAGTAACTCTGCCGCTCGTGAACTAGCAGGTGTACCTGCATACCTTAAAACTAACGTTGCTAACGTTGGTACAGGTGGTGCCGCTCCTACAGGTTCAACACCGGGTTCAACAGCTCGTACAGATGGTACAGCTACTGTGTTTACTCAAGCAGACTTCGATACTGTAATGCAGGCTATATGGGAAGCAGGTGGTAACCCTGATACTGTATATCTTAGTGCGTTTCAAATGAACAAGGCACTAGCATTTACTGGTATGAACAACCAACGCTCTACAATTGGTGCGGCTGTTGGTGGTACTAACGCTGTTGTTAATGCAGTAGATGTTTACGTTACTCCTTGGGGTACTGTAGACTTCGTACCGACACGTGAGAATCGTGGAAGAGACGTTTTTATTTTGCAATCAGATATGTTTGCATGTGGTGTACTTAGACCTACTAAGAACACAGAGTTAGCTAAGACTGGTGACTCTACTAAACGTCAAGTCTTAACAGAACTAACGCTTATTTCAAAAAATGAAAAAGCTTCAGGTGCTGTTTATGATTGTACTACTTCTTAATGAGGTAGAATATTAGGTGTGGGGAGTCCTCCTTAATCTCCCCACACTTTACGTGGGAGATTTGAGCTAAGTTTCCCACACCAAATTTGAGATAATATGAAAACTAAAGAACACGTACAGTACAATCAAAAAGAAGATAAAATCGAGATTGCACGTACATTTGATAACGCACCTAGCTTAGACAGAGCAGAGAGTTTAAGAAAAGCAAAGGTGGGTTTAACTGGTGAAAATCGTCTTGTAGGCTCTATACCTTTACACATCATGGCTCAATGGTGCAAGGATGCAGGTGTTAAATGGGATGATATTGAAGCGAGAAAAGAAGTTGTTAGAAAAAATATATTAAGTGGTGAGTTTGACAAATTCCGAGTATGGCAAGGAACTTTTTAATGATGGAGAACAATTATGGCTGATACAACTACTTCAACGTATTCTTTAGTAAAGCCTGAAGTGGGAGCTTCGGCAGATACTTGGGGTACAAAATTAAACACAAATTTAGATACAATAGATAACCTGTTAGATGGTGGAGCGCAAATTTCACCTGATTTAACAGATTTAGAGATAGATGGCACAGTAGTAACAGCAACACCTGCTGAACTTAACTATGTTGATGGTGTTACTAGTAACGTACAAACCCAACTTGATGCAAAACTATCAAAAGCCGGTGGCACTATGACAGGCAATATTGTTAGTGGTGATAATGTTAAAGCTACTTATGGTGCTTCTGCCGATTTAGAAATATATCACGATGGTAGTAACAGTATTATTCACGATAATGGTACAGGCAACTTGCTTCTTAAAGGTGATAACTTATCATTAAGAAGTTCTGGTAATGAATCGTATGTTACTGGTGTAGCAAACGGAGCAGTATCAATTTATTACGATAATTCTGCAAAATTTGAAACAACTTCTGCTGGTGTTAGTGTAACAGGTAATGTACTTTCTAGTACAGGAGTATTTGGAATAGATACTAACGATTGTGTCGATGTAGATTCAGACCAAATTGGATTTAGAATAGATGGTAATGAAGAAATGGTTCTTACAAGTGGTGGTGATTTACATGTTGATGCTGATGTTATTGCATTTTCAACTTCAATTTCAGATGCAACGCTAAAATATGACATTAATCCTATTGACCACGCATTAGACAAAGTAGCTCAACTTACAGGTGTTACATATAAATACCTTAAAGATGGCATGGAGTCAGCAGGACTACTAGCACAGGATGTTGAAAAAGTTATGCCTTGTGCAGTAACAGAAAGAAAATTACCACTTCATAAAAACGATGGTAAAGCATATAAGACTTTAAACTACGACAATCTACATGCTTTACTGATTGAGTCTATTAAGGAGCTTACTGCAAAGGTTAAGAAATTGGAGAATAAATAATGGCATTAACTAGTAGTGGACAAATAAAATTATCAGAAATAGCTACTGAGTTTGGTGGTTCAGAACCACATCAATTAAGTGAATATCACGATAAAGGCAATGCTCCTGCTAGTGGAGAAATACAACTTGCGGCAGATTTTTATGGTACATCTAACATGATGAGTGCTACTGGAGGAACTATAACTACAGATGGCGATTACAAAGTCCACACATTTACTTCGTCAGGCAATTTTGTTACATCAGGTGCGGCAGGTGATGTTGAATATCTAGTCATCTCAGGTGGTGGCGGAGGCGGCGGAGGCGGCGGTGCAAACGCAGGAGGTGGTGGAGGTGCAGGTGGTTATCTAACTGGCACATCCTCTTCTCTAGCTAATGGAACATACGCTGTAGTCATTGGTGCAGGTGCGGCAGGAAATCAATATGGTGCGCCATATAGTCCAAATAATGCTGTTCAATCCTCTTGGAACTCAATTCAACCAAATAAAGGTGGCTCAGGTGGTACTGGTGATGGACATGGAGGACACCTCAGACAAGGTGGTGGCTCAGGTGGAGGAGCTTCAGGTGTGAGTTGGGTATCAGGTGGTTCAGGAACTTCAGGTCAAGGTAATGCAGGTGGTAGTAAAGGTAGCTCATTAAGTGGCGGTGGCGGTGGTGGAGCAGGTTCAGCCGGTGGAAACGGTGGCGGAAACGGTGGAGCAGGTGGCTCAGGTTCAGCATCATCAATCACAGGTTCTTCAGTTACTCGTGCCGGTGGTGGCGGAGGCGGTGGTACAGGTTACACAGGAGTTGCAGGTGGAGCAGGTGGCTCAGGCGGTGGTGGAGCAGGAGGTTCAAGTCAAGCTACAGCACCTTCAGCAACTGCAAACACAGGTTCAGGCGGTGGTGGTGGATACGGACATCCCGGTGCTAATACAGGTGGAGCAGGTGGCTCAGGTATAGTCATACTACGTTATGAATTTCAATAGGAACTAATATGGCACATTTTGCACAAATAGATGAAAACAATATTGTTACAAAAGTAATTGTTGTTGCCGATGAACATGAAGCAGATGGAGAAAATTGGTGTACAAATTTTATAGGAGGTAATTGGAAACAGACTTCTTATAATACGGTAGGTGGTGTACACGCATTAGGTGGAACACCATTTAGAAAAAATTTTGCAGGTATTGGTTACAGATATGATTCAGGTAGAGATGCTTTTATACCACCAAGTAATTTTCCTAGTTGGACATTAAATGAAACTACATGTCAATGGGAATGCCCTACAGCTCACCCTGACGATGGTGAAAAATATACTTGGATTGAAGCTACAAAAAGTTGGGAATTAACTTCAGGTTTAACCATGCCAATTAATTATCCATAAAAAATAATCAAAATTATTGAGGAGGCAATAAATCAAATACTATTGGTACAATTATTTTGAAGCTATACCTACTGCTACAGTTGATACTATTGTAAAACATTGTTCACAAGAAACATTACAAAAAGGCACAGTTAGTAGCAAAAAAGGTGAGCATTTAAACTTAAAAGTGCGAAACTCAGAAATCAATCTTTTAGATGTTAACAAACACAAAGATTTATTTGATTTAATGTGGAGGTACGCAATAAGCTGTAACAAATCTTGTTATGGTTTCGATATTTCTAATTTAGAAAATATACAATTTAGTGTTTACGATTCTTCTTACAAAGGTAAATACGATTGGCACATTGATACATTTTGGGGTAATGATTCTTTATATGATAGAAAAATAAGTTTAATAATGCAATTATCTGACCCTTCAGAATATGAAGGTGGACAGTTTGAAATTAAAGATGTAGAGCCAACAAAAAAAGAAAAAAAATTAATGAATAAAAAAGGCTCTATTATTACAATTCCATCTTTTGTAGAGCATAGAGTAACACCAGTAACAAAAGGGAGAAGGTTATCACTAATTGCTTGGGTAGAAGGAAACAAATTCAGATGACTAGTAAATTTAATAAAACAAATCTATTTTCTTGCCCTATTTATAAAATAAAAATTAAACCTACTTTGTATGACAAGCAAAAAATAATTGATGATATTTTATATAACAAAAAGTTAAAAAATACTAGAAACAAACAACATCAAAATATTGGTGATGACAGCAACATTCACCATAGTTATATGGATTTCGATAATAAAAACTTTAAAGAAATAAATTATAAAAAATTAATAATAGCGTACACAAAAATATTTAATCAGTTTTTCAAAAAAGAAATTAAATCAATTAAAGAATTTAAGTATGATTTTGGAATTGTAAATTATTCAGCAACAACAGAAGGTCAATGGATGCCTGTACACAATCATTTACCATATGATGACTTTGCTTGTATTCATTATTTGAATTTTAAAAAAGGTCATAATTTAACAAGATTTACAAATCCGCTTACTTTTGCTCCATTATTAAAGAATGTGCAAAAAGAATTATATGATGTATTAGACAATACAGAAGCTGATAACTCATATATATGGAAACAATTTTTATTTCCTGTCGAAGAAGATGATATGATAATATTTCCTGCATCATTAAATCATGAGGTTAGTCCACAAAAAAAAACAAATGAACCAAGAATTACAATAGCTACAAATATTAAAACTAACCGAGATTGGAAAGTTGAATAGAAAAATTAACAATACAATAGCATTTGGTATAGTTGTCTGTTTTTGGATTATTTTTGTGATACCGGTGTCTGTATATGCTGTAGATGAAAGCTCTATAACGCAGAATACAACATCTACTGTAACTACGACAGGAACTAACGAAACGACAGTAAAATCACCTCCACCAAGCGCCATATCTCCAAACGTAGGTGGTAACAACTCAGACCTTTGTACAATATCTTCTAGTGGTGCTATGGGTACACAGATATTCTCATTAAGCCTTGGTGCTACATATACTGAGCAAAATTGCCTGAGATTAAAAAACGCTAAGACATTGTATGATTTTGGTATGAAGGTTGCCGCAGTCTCATTGCTATGTGCTGACCCCTCCGGCGAAATCCATAGGGCGATGGCTATGGCAGGAACTCCCTGCCCCTATATGGGTCTCATAGGAAGTGAGGCAACAGCCGCATGGGAAGTACATACAGAAGACATACCTGTACCTACACGCGAACATGAAAAGTCTGCACAGGAGAAAAGAGATGATGCAATCAAGATTATGGGTGCTATCGCTTCTGCTTTTTTATTCTTCTAGCATACAAGCGTACAGCTTCGGATACACACCTAACGTAGCTATTAGTGGCTTAGAATGGACAATGACTCCAACCTATCTAGGTGCTGATGGCATTGGTGGTATGGATGTATCAGGAGTCACCTACAAATACACTCCAATCAAAAACAAAGAAGATGACTACGTTGTTACTCTTGAGAATGACAAAGTAGGTGGTGGTTATGTGTTTCAAGATGTACAGGACTGGTCACAGCGTGAAGGTGGTACTGAAGTGAGAAGAACTATTGCCTTGCCATATACCCCACTTGCACTTTTTGGTGATGGTCGGCTAAAACAAGAAGGCACAGGCAGTATAGAGGGTGCTGATGTTAGATACATATACAGATTTGACCCTTGTTTTGACCCACAGAGTGACCCAAACTGTCCGGGATATAAAAAACCTAAGCCACCACCATTGCCTGAGATACCTGATTACGATGCTTTGCAAGATGAGTCAGTAGCTATAGCACAGGCTGAAACAGACAGGAAATTGTTAAATGACGAACAAGCTGAAAAAGAAGAAGAGGAAGAGGAGGAGGAAGAGTCTTTAGAGTTTATGTTGGCTGATGTGGAAAATGCTATAGCAATGGCAAATGAAATATCTCAGTCAGTCATACTACAACAATTAAACCAAGTAACTAATTTAACAAACTATTATGTATCTGTAATACCTGATAATTACTACCCTGATGCTGTAGCTTTACAAGGTGGTACTATAGTGGATAATAGGAAAGCATTAAGGAGCTTATCGCAAGATGCGAGAATGAACGAAATGATAGAGGAGCAATACAAATGAAAAAACTATTAATCGCACTTAGCTTAATCCTTAGTGCAACACCAATCATGGCGGCAGATATTAATGGCACAGTTGAATCAAGGTGTACAGTAGCAACAACTGTCGATGGTAAGTACGGTAACCCAAACGCTTATACGCTAACAACTGACCCTGCTAGTAATGGTCAAGTACCTGTAATTCGTTTTGATACAACTTTAGCCAATGCCTATTACGCACAAGTTACTTATCCAACTAGCTTTAGCTCAAGTCCATCATTGTCAGACAATGTGACGTGGACTGGTGCTGTGACTGTAAAGGCTACAGGTGAAAGTGGTATGAGTGGCTACCATGCGGCTTCTACTACTACAAATGGTGGGG
>Ga0208669_1000214_pt1 | contig 23940 bp, 15 predicted proteins | sample 21_taG_FD_184095 | JGI IMG/M metagenome (GOLD analysis project Ga0208669, IMG submission 184095) | Marine viral communities from the Subarctic Pacific Ocean - 21_ETSP_OMZ_AT15319 metaG (SPAdes) (version 2) | ecosystem: Environmental > Aquatic > Marine > Oceanic | place: Pacific Ocean | collected...
GCAGGTGGTAGTGATTTGACCACAAGTGGTGTAACTTATAATGTAAGTAAAAGTCCAATGAACTATTCGTTACAGTTTGACGGTTCTAATGATTATGCTAAAGCAGGAACTTCAACATCTGCATGGAACTTTATGCACAGCACTACAGCAAAATGGACATTATGTTTCTGGGCAGATATGACAGGAAACGGAAGTGGAACAGTTTTGTCAACAGCAGCCACATCAAACACAAATGTTGGTTTGCAAATTATATGTACTAACGCTAATGGAACATTTAGAGCTAGAGTGACAGATGGTGGTGGTGTTGTCACACAGTTAATTACATCAAGTGGGTTCGTGCCACAAGATAATGCCATGCACTTTTATAAAATTACTTATGATCAATCACTTTCATCTGATAACATGAAGATGAGTGTGGACAACGGAACTAATGTAACACAAACAAAAGCAGCTAATGCACCTACAGATGGCAACGCATATCAGGCTATGTATATTGGTATGTCAACTACAAGTGATTTCCCATGTGCAGGAGAGTTTGCAGAGATGAGTATTTGGAACAGAGTATTGACAGATGCAGAAGTAACAGCAATATATAATTCAGGATCAGGAGTGTTCCCGTTATTTTGAGCCAAGAATATTATGACCATTTGAATAATGGGGAAAAATATACCTGTGACAAATGCCAAACAGCAACACTAGGAGCTCACGAATATGACCAATATATCAAATTCCAATATCACTACTGTGAGCCATGTTGGAACTATATGAAACTAAAGAAAGGCACTTGTGACAAATGTGGTGCTAGTATGACTAATCGAAGTGAAACTGAAACAATACTTATAAAATGTGGTTGTGGAAATGAGGTAGAGTTAAAATGGTAGAATGGTTAGCTGGAAACAGAATCAAAGGTACAAGTACGGAACGTACAGCAGGTACTCCAGAAGTTCCAGAAGTTCCTGCAATTTCAGGTGGGTGGAAAGAAATTGGTAGAGCAAGTGTAACAAGTGGAGATACTATCAATGTAACAAGTTTAGCAGATAAAAAATACTTGATGGTATTAGGTTGTGGTATTGGTAGTGGTAATGTAGCATTAATTAGTAGATTTAATTCTGACACAGGAAATAATTATAATAATCGTTATAATGGTAATGGTGGTACAGATGCTGTATCAGGTGCAAATGATAGATTATTTACTAACGGTTCAGGATCAAGTCCTCAAGAATTTTCAGTTTTCTATGTTGCCAATAAAAGTAATAAAGAAAAATTGTTAGTTGGTCATAATGTTAATAATGCTTCAACAGGAGCAAATACAGCTCCACAGCGTAGAGAGTATGCAAATAAGTGGGCAAACACAAGTAGTGCAATATCATCATTAAATGTATTTAATTCAGATACAGGAGATTTTGCTAGTGGCTCAGAGGTAGTCGTACTCGGATATGATCCTGATGATACTCATACAACTAACTTCTGGGAACCATTAGCAGATGTTACATTATCATCAACAGGAGATAATCTTTCAAGTGGCACATTTACAGCTAAAAAATATTTGTGGATTCAAACTTACATTAGTGACACAGGTGGTCAAGATTCAGTTAATATGACATTTAACAATGATACAGGTAATAATTACGCATTTAGACGAAATAATGATGGTGGTACTGATGCTACAACAGCACCATCTTCACATATTACACTTCATAGTTCAGAAGTTACAGAAGATTTATTTTCAAATGTATTTATCATAAATAATTCAAGTAATGAAAAATTGGTTATTGGGCATACAATTCAAAATCATACTTTAGGAGCAGGAACAGCTCCAAAACGAAAAGAATTTGTTGGTAAATGGACTAACACAAGTAGTCAAATCACAGAAATTGATTTTGATAATGATTCTAATGGTAACTATGATACAAATTCATTCATCAAAGTGTGGGGTAGTAACTAATGGTTTGGGGTAAGGCAGGTTCAACAACGTTAACTTCTTCTGGAACTGATATGTCAGTAACATCTATGACAAATAGTAAAACAGGTATGGCACTTGGTTTACATTCATCAGGTGGTACAGCAATCAAATTGAATGGAGAAAACGGTAGTAATGGTTCAGGAAACTATGCAGTAAGACGTAGTACTAATGGTGGTACTGATAGTACTAATACACAACGTAATGGAGATAATGCATACATTACAGATGTTAGAGCAAATCCTCATTTCAATGTCACTTACTTTGTAAATATTTCAAGTGAAGAAAAATTATGGATTAACAATAATGTTCATCAAAATTCAGCAGGTGCAGGTAACGCACCTGCAAGAGAAGAAGGTGCAGGTAAATGGGCAAATACATCAGATGTCATATCACAATTCGATTATCATTGTTGGAATGGAACTTATGCAAGTGGAGATAATATTACAGTATTAGGTTCTGACATAACACCAGCACCAACAACTCCAGCAGTTCCAGCTATACCTTCACTTATGCCAGTTGTGGGTGGGTGGAAAGAAGTAGCAAGACATACTTTAGGTTCAAATACCAATCCTATACTTGCATCATCAATTCCAGATAAGAGATATTATATGGTATTATATCACACTAAACATTCATCAGGTTCATGGAATCAACCTAGAATTAGATTTGGAAATGGATCAACTGATGCAGGGGGAAATTATGCTCAACGATATAGTCAAGATTTTGGTCAAGTAACTAATAGTCTAGGTCAAAACACATACTTTCTAGGGTGGGCAGGTCAAGGAAATGAACCAAATCAACCTTTGTTTGGAATGTTTTATGTTGCAAACAAATCTGACAAAGAAAAAGTAGTAATACATAATGCAACAGATATAGATGCAACAGGAACATCTGATGCTCCAAGAGCAACACAACAAGTAGCAAAATGGATAAACACTTCAAACGTATTAGATAGAATAGAACTTAACAGTGCAAGTGGATCAAGTAATTTTACATCAGGAGATGAGGTAGTCGTATTAGGTTGGGATCCAGATGATACACATACTGATAACTTCTGGGAAGAATTGGCAAATGTTACAACAGGTAGTGCAGGTGCATTAAGTTCTGGAACATTTACAGCTAAAAAATATTTATGGGTTCAAGCTTATACTCCAAGTTCATCTAATGCTAGTCCTGACGGTTATATAGAATTTAATGGTGACTCTGCAACTAATTATTGTCATAGGAGAAGTCATAACGGTGGTAGTCAAACAGTAGGTACAGGAGATGGGATAGGAATTAGAATTGACGGCACAGGTGGACAAACTGCTAAATTCCATAATTTCTTTATTAAAAATATTGAAGATGATGAAAAATTAGTAATTTCTAATTCCACTACAGGAAATACAGGAGCAGAAGGAACAGCACCATCAAGAACTGATTGTGTTGGTAAATGGGTTAATACAAGTGATCAAATTACTAGAATAGATATTATTGATCAATATGCATCGCCAAATTGGGGTGCAGGTTCTATCATCAAAGTGTGGGGTCACAACTAATGGCTTGGGGTAAAGCTGGTTCTGATACTTGTAGTTCAACTGTTACAGTATTGACCACATCTGTTTTTACCCCAAATAAAAATATGATGGCATTATCCACTTCTTTTGATACACCATCTCACAACACATTAGGTGGATTTAGATTAGGAAAAACAAGCATTGACACAGGCAATAATTATGCTTATAGAAGTTGTCAAAACTTTGGTAGTGATAATCCACAACATACACAGAATAGAATACAAGCAGGAATAGACGGTGGAGATCAATTTACGATTTCTTATTTATATAATATTTCAAATGAGGAAAAATTATCAATATCTAATACAGTCTCAGATGGTGGAGCAGGTAATAATGCTCCTCAAATTATGGAGTGTGTTGGTAAATGGGTTAATAATGATCAGTTTGATATTTATCAACAATACTCAGGTCATTCAGGTGGTGGTACACGTGATATTGCATCAGGTTCAAATCTCACAGTATTAGGTTCTGACATTACGCCTTCAGGTGTAAAAGTTCAAGACGGTGCAGTATATTATGAAACTGATACTAACAAGGAATTTGTATTATACAATGATGTTTGGACTGAATTTTAGATAGATATATATAGTGTATTACCTACAGTATAGTATGAAACAAATGACAAACCAAGAAAGAGTTGATAAAGTCAACAAACATCTAGAAGAACTAGAATCTGATGGATTAACCGTTCTTTATGGCAAAGAACTCGGAACAGCAAAATTAGTACGTGACGGCAGAACTTTCCGTATTTTTGTGAAAGAAGTTCAACAAGCAAAATCAGGAAAAGCAATGTTAGTGGATATGAATGTCTTTATTCAAAAAGATGGCGAACCATTTGCACACGTAAGTGGACATACATACATACCAAACTTTGTATTAGAAGGAAACGACATATACTGGATTTTAAGCAATAAAATTCATGGAAAAACCCAAGAAGATCCAAGAAACATGAACATAGATCCAAAATATGTTCCAAAAGAGTTTAGAGGTTGGTTAAAAGAAGGTTCATGGGCAAGTGAACAAACTCCTGAACAATCAGTAGAATCAGTTATCGAAACTGATAAAGAAATGAAAGTATGGTTTGAGAAAGACCTAAAAGTCGAGAAAGCCATACTAGGTTTCTTTGGTTCTATTCAATAGAACCATTTTACCTTTATTTTTATAAAATATTATTATATACTAGTAATTCTATTAAATTTGTATGCCAGATCTAGTAACAGATGGAGATAATCTAGGAGATCACTTAGCAACACGTTCTTTTAAGACAATTAAAGGAACTGACATTGCAAGTGCAACCAATATCACTATTGGAACATCAGGCAATACATTTGACGTTACAGGAACTACAACAATACAGCATTTTGACAATGCAAATTGGGTTGTTGGAAGTGTCATATCCTTGCACTTTGACGGAGCAGTTACTCTAACAAACAACGCTGGTGGACTTTCAGGAAATCAAGCAAATATTCTACTTTCTGGAGATGCAAACTTTACAACGGCAACAGGAGATATTCTAACATTCTTACTTCACGATTCAACCAATTGGCAGGAAATAAGCAGAAACAGTGTTGCCTCAATTCCAGATGATTCTATCACAAATGCAAAATTGAGTACAGGTATCGATGCCGTAAAATTGGCAGACGGAAGTGTAACCAATGCAGAATTTCAATATATCAATTCATTAACAAGCAATGCACAAACTCAAATTAGTGCAAAAGCACCAACAGCAAATCCAACATTTACAGGTACGGTATCAGCATCAGCACTAACTACAAGTGGACTAATTACATCAAACGGAAACATACAAATGGGAACTGGTGCAAAGATAACTAATATTAAAAATCTTCAACATGAGGTTTCAACCAGTGGGGTTGACATCGACTTTAGTGAAGATCAATTACAAACAATGTCAATAGCTTCAAACACAACATTTACAACAACAAACAGGGCAGTTGGATTAAGCAAGACAATTAGAATTATTACAGATGGAACAATAAGAACATTAGCATTCCCTTCTGATTGGAAGTTCATTGGAGCAAAACCAACTGAACAAGCTGCAAGTAAAACAGGAATTTTAACACTAACAAACTTTGGAACTACTGATGCATATATTGTAGCAGCTTATGCAGTAGAGGAATAATAAATGTCTCATAGAGACAGTCTAATTAAAAAGAATAAGGAATTAAAGAAACCAATGGATTTAATGAACATTGGTTTTGTTGGCAATGTAGGAAGTGGTGGCATGATTCAAGCAACTGGTGGAAGTGTTACGACAGATGGAGATTACAAAGTTCATAAATTCACAAGTACAGGCAACTCAACATTCCAAATCACAAAAGGTTCAGGCAACGTAGAATATCTTGTTGTCGCTGGTGGTGGAGGAGGAGGTCGTTTTGGTGGTGGAGGTGCAGGAGGATTTAGAACAGGAACATTAGCAGATTTATCTGCTGGAAATTATACTGTAACCGTTGGTAGTGGTGGAAGCAGTAATTCACAAGGTGGAAGTTCTGTTTTCGATACAATAACATCAACTGGTGGTGGTAATGGTAAATCATATAGTTCACATTCAGCTAACGGTGGATCTGGTGGAGGAGGTACTGGAAATGGAACTCAAAATCAAGCTAACTCTGGAGGAAGTGGAACAAGTGGTCAAGGAAATGGTGGTGGTAATGGGTGGAATACAAATGGATCAACCTTAAAAGGTGGTGGTGGAGGAGGAGCAGGTGCAGGTGGTGGAAGTGCAGGAGATCAAGGTTATGCTGGAAATGGTGGTAATGGATCTTCCTCATCAATTACAGGTTCATCAATCACTTATGCTGGTGGTGGAGGAGGAGGTCGTTATAGTGGACATAATGATAATCAAGCTTCTGGTGGATCTGGTGGTGGTGGAACTGGTGGTAGAGAAGGAGCAGGAATGACATCAGGTACAAACGGATTAGGTGGTGGAGGAGGAGGTCACGGTAATGGCAATGGAGCTAGTGGTGGAAGTGGCGTTGTAATTGTTAGATACCAATTCCAATAATCAATTATTCATATAAAATATTATTATATACTAGTAATTGTATTAAATTTATATGCCTGATATAGTAGCCGATGGAGACAATCTAGGAGATCATATTGCAACAAAGTCCTTTAAGCAAATAAAGGGTTCTGACGTAGCAAGTGCAGATGCAGTAACTTTAGGTTTTGGTGGAAATACATTCGATATTACAGGTACGACAACAATAAATCACATTAACAATACTAATTGGGTTGTAGGAAGTGTAGTAATTTTACACTTTGACGGAGCCGTAACACTTACACATAACGCTGGAGGACTTTCAGGAAACGAGGCAAATATTTTACTTTCAGGAGATGCAAACTTTACATCTTCAGCAGGAGATGCATTGTCTTTTGTTTTACACGATTCAACCAATTGGGTTGAAGTAAGCAGAAACGTTCCAACATCATCTTATACAGCACCAACTTTGGGAAGTACAGCACTTACATCAGGTCAAACAATTTCAACGGTAGCAGGATTAACTTTAACTTCTCCAACATTAACAACTCCAGCATTGGGAACTCCAGCAAGTGGTGTTGCAACAAATCTGACTGGAACAGCATCTGGCTTGACATCTGGCAGTGTAACAACAAATGCAAACTTGACAGGGGATGTAACAAGTTCAGGAAATGCAACAACAATCGCATCTGGTGCAGTTGATATTGCAATGTTATCTGCAACAGGATCAAGTATTACAACTAAATTCCTAAGAGGTGACAACACATGGCAAACAATATCTTCAACACCAACAGAAGCATTCATAATTTCAGCTTCTGATGAGACAACCTCATTACAAGCAGGAACAGCAAAGACAACATTCAGAATGCCATATGCATTTACACTTACAGCAGTAAAAGTTTCTTTAACAACTACGTCAAGTAGTGGAAATCCAACAATTGACATTAATGAAAGTGGAACAAGTATTCTATCAAGTCCTGTTGCAATAACAGCAGGACAGAAAACTGCAACTGCAACAGTAGGAGATTCCTCATTGGCAAATCTAGCAGAAATAACAGTTGACATTGATAGTGCTGGAAACAATGCAACTGGACTCAAGGTTTATCTAATAGGAACTCAGACATAGTGAGGTAATTATCATGGTTATGATGACAAACCCATTTGCAAAATTTCCAAATCAACCAACGGATAATTTCTTTGAAAGACTAGGTGGAAGTACACTAAAATCACCAGAATCAAATACAACAAGTAATATTACATGGTCAACAACAGGCAAAGTTGGTTGGGATATTTCTGGAACTACAATTTCTAGAACAGGTAGTGCAGGTTGGTCAACAAGTAAAATCCAAAGTACAGATACATTTACTGTGGGAGATGAAGAATTTATGATTGAGTTTTCAGGAATCGCCAATGATCTTAATACAACTATGATAGGACTTAACAAAGGAACATTAGGTTATCATTATGGTGGTGGTTCTCCTCAAAATAACTGTGATTTTGCTATCTATGTTGCAGGTGGATCTAGAGTTGAAGTTTACGAAAGTGGAACTAAAAACTATGATTCAGGTGGCTCAAGAAATGCAAATGATAAATTCAGAATAGAAGTTGATATTGATGGTGTTGTAAAATATTATTTACAAGAAGGTGGTACAGGAAGTTTTGACTTAAAACACACAAGTTCTTCAACTGCAAGTGGCACATATTTTATTCAAGCAAATGCATACGCTGATACGTCAGAAGTAACTGTTCATTCAAAAACTGTTACAATACCTGCATCACCTAGAATAAAAACACATTTCATAGAATGGTTCAGTGGCAAAAAACTTCCTAGTTATTGGACTTTACAAAACAACACAGCACTTCCAACAGTAGCCATGCAGGATTCAGTTGATGGTGGATTGCTTATGACAAATACAGGTACAGGTACAGGTGGTTCTATAACGTTTAACAATAAAAGACAGTACGGTGGTTCAAGCAACTGTACGTGTATTATGGTTCTGAAAAGTACAGGTGGAAATACTGGACTTACATACGCAGGATTTGATAGAAACGGATATCCGTCATCATCTGCAAGTAGTAATTCAACAGCAGTAATAGAAATGGGTGCTTCGACATATTTTAATTTGGTTGTAACTAATGCAGGTTCAGGATGGGATAGAACTGCTACAAGCATAGCAACAGCAGATGCAAATTGGCATAATGTAAAAATTGATGTTAAAGCATCTGATGTTGATTTAACAATTGACGGTACTTTGGAAGCAACTAGAACAGGTGTAAGACCAACAACTACCATGCAACCATGTGTAACTGGAAGAAATGCAGGATCTAATGCACTAACACATATTAGATATATGGAGTGCTATAACACATGAGTCTTTACGATAAATTAAAAGAAGCAGGAACAGAATATGTGACATGGAAAATTCATACATTCACTGGTTCAGGTACATTCCAAATCACATCAGGAAGTGGAAAAGTTGATACATTAATTGTAGCTGGAGGTGGTGGAGCTGGAGCAGGTGGTGGAGGTTCAAATGCAGGAGCAGGTGGTGGAGCAGGAGGAATGATATATACAATTGGACAAAGTATATCTTCTGGAAATCATAATGTTACAGTTGGTACAGGTGGGGTTGGTGGTATATGGAGTACGACAGGATCAGGTTATACATCAGGAGTCCACGCTGTCAATGGTTTAGACTCAGTGTTTAATGGAGTTACGGCTTCAGGTGGTGGAGGTGGAGGTCAAATGTCATCTACTGGAGGAACTGCAAATACTGATGGTAATGATGGAGGTTCAGGTGGTGGAGGTGGAATCAGCAATGGTGTTGGTGGTACAGCTACATCAGGTCAAGGCAATAATGGAGGTTCTTCTGCTGGTAATGTATCTCCATATAAAGGTGCTGGAGGTGGTGGAGCTGGAGCTGCTGGAGCTGCTGGTTCATCAGGAACAGGTGTTGGTGGTGCAGGTTTATCTAATTCAATTACAGGCAATGCTGTTATTTATGCAGGTGGTGGAGGAGGGGGAGGCCCTTATGGTAATTCTGCAAGTGGATCAGGAAACGCTATTGGTGGTGGTGGAGCTGGAGTAGCAGCTTCAGGATTTGGTACAAATCAAGGTCAATCAGGTAAAACTGGAATTGTAATTATTAAATATGATTCAAGTAATATAACAGCAACTGGTGGTACTGTAACTACAATAACTGAATATACTCCAATGAAACAACGAATGGTTGAAACATTCAGTTCAGATGCAGAAAATTATGATAGATGGGGAGCTAGTGGAGATTTCGGATTTTCTATGGCAGATGATATAGATGGTGGCATGATGTTAAAATGGTATAACGCAAATCCAGTAGCAGGTAGAGAGGGAATACTTACTACTTCCGACACTACAAATGGCAATAAAAGACAATTCAGTCCTACCAATTTTGTTTGGATAGCCAACTGTAAATGGACAGGAACAAGAACACAAGGAGTATCAAGGTTTGGTATTAAACGATATAGAGATGGAACTTTCAACGGTGGTGGAGTTGCAGGAGCTACATTAGGCTCTGACAATGCAAAAATATCAGCATATACAACAAATGAAACAAGTGGTCAAATATCAGTAGTAGCTAGTACGATTGACGTAGATAATATTTATCATAATTATAAGGGTGCAAGATCAGGTGGTGCTTACACATTATTGATTGACGGTGTTACATCTGTAACTGAAACAAATGGCTATCTGCCTGTTAATGCTTCACAACCATTCTTATATTGTTATAACAATGATACAACACATCACTCACTAAATTGCAATTACTTTGAGGTGTATAACACATGATCTTGGAAAAAAAAATAGCAATATCATTCTGGGTAGGAGTATTCTTATTAGGTATTACTACAATTCTTGTTATTGGAGGTTATAAATAATGGTATTTGATTCCGTTTATGAGATGACAAATTATCTTAAAGATATAAGAAAACAACATTTTTGGGAATATTTTTCAGGTGCTACATTAAACAGTAGATGGTCATCACATGGAAGTGGAAGTGCTTCTATAACAGATGATGGATTGTTATTAACCTCTCCTACAAATGGCTTACAAACAATAGATTTTTCCCCATCAGATGCAGGAAAAATAAGACCATTTAACCCAACAGGTGCAGTTATGATTGTCACTTCTAAAATGGTACAAGCACAGTATAGTAGTCAGAGTAATGGATTCAGGACAAATTATTACACAGAAGGAGGAAAATATGTAATTATGGCTATTCAAGGACAAACAAATGGTAACTCATCAGATAATAAAATCATGCTTAAATCCAATAATCCATCAACATCAGTAGATACAACTCTTGCATCAAGTGCCATACATGATTGGCATACTTATAAATTGGAATTGCTTTCTTCATCTTCAACTCTTAGTGTTGACGGACTATTACAGGTAACAGGAAGTTGTAATCCTGATATAAAATGTCAACCATATCTTAACATGGCAACAGCAGAAGGAACAATATCAGGTGGTGCAAAAACCAATTATAGATATTGTGAGGTTTATAACACATAATGAACGAAAGCAAGATAAAAAAAGTAAGTGTAAAGTTTCCAAACTTTGTAAACAAGAACAGTGTTGAATATGAGGGTAAACGAATTGTATTAAAACTTCCAGAAATTCAGGACATCAATAATCGAATATATTCAGAATTATTTAGTGGAGATTCAGGAATGTCAGTTGGAGCAAAAAATCTTCCACGAATTGAGGGATTTAATTGCACATGGAGAAATGATGAGAAAAACCCACAGTTCACAATAGCCCAATTTACCTTTGCTTCAGGGGAGGAAAGAAAGGTTATGAAAATCGTGGAAAAATACGGTGGAACAGTAATAGAGTCAAGAGAAGATCTAAATCAATGGCAGTTTGACGAAACTAACCTATCTGGAAACAGTTATCAGGTAGAAAACGTAAATGAGACTCTAGGCACAAGATAAAATTATATTTTAATACTACATTTTAGCAATATTTCTTATAAATGCAATACAATGTATTAGATAAATCCCAATTCAATGGTGTAACGAGATGCCTTATAGATTTATCGTAGTCCTATCTATAAGAGGTATATTTTAGATGCCCTATTTAGGTTTTACCTTATCCAATGCTCACCAAAGAGATGTCAGTCATATTGTTGGATCTGACGGAGTTACATTCAAAATTGATGCAGATCTTAGACAGGGAGAATTCTTTACAATAGATGCAGTTCTTACAACCAAGCCTACACCAATGATTTATTCTGACAATCACTTGAGAGACATTACCCCAATATTGTTATCAACCCCACCACCAGCAGAAACATTCAGCGTTGATGCAGTCCTTACAACTGTTCCAGTCTATTACAGATTTGACAATAACCACTTGCATACAATCCAAGCAATTTTAGCTTCTTCAGAAACTGGAGTTCAGATAAAATTAGATGCAATATTATCCAGCAGACTTTCTAAGACATTTGCAATAGATGCAACACTTACAACTATTCCAGTTCCTTATCGTTACATCAATACTCACTTGCATGACATTATCCCAATCATAAACTCTACTGCAAGTGGAGTTCAGATAAAAGCAGATTCAAGACTTGTTGACAGATACACCAAGACATTCAAATTGGATGCAGTTTTGAAATCACAGCAGTCATTCAACTTTACTATTGATTCTTACATTGAAGAAGAACAAAGCAAAGCATTCAGTGTTGATGCATATGTAAGAAAAGAATTTGATGAGACATTTACAGCAGATGCATTCATCAGAAAAGTCACGCCAAAGACATTTACAGTTGATTCTTATCTAAAGAAATCTGACACACAAACTGCAAAGATCGATGCTTACTTGCAAGATACATTTACAGAAACATTTGCAGTTGATGCATTTGTAAGAAAAGTTACACCAAAGACATTTACTGCTGATTCCATAGTTAGACTTACAGCAACCGAAACATTCGCAGTAGATGCAACATTGATTGCAACACAGTCTTTCAACTTTACAGTTGACGGATTCATACAAAATGAAGATACTGCAACTGCAACAATTGATTCCTTCCTACGCGATACGTTTGAGGAAACATTCAAGATTGACTCAACATTGCTATTAGTTGGGACAGAGACATTCGCAGTCAATGCAACGCTTACAACCGAACCAGTCTATTACAGGTTCGATAACAATCACTTGCATACGATTCAGGCAATTCTTAGTTCCACTTCAAAGGGAATATTATCAAAGGCAGACTCAATTCTAGTTGACAGAAATACAAAGACATTTGCAGTTGACTCTTTCCTACGCGAAAGCCAGTCAATTAACTTTACAGTAGATGCATTTGTTGAAGAAGAAAAGAGCAAGAGTGTAGTAGTTGATTCCTTCATACGCGACACGTTCACTGATACGTTCAGCATAAACGCAACGTTAACTACAATACCTGTTCCTTATCGTTACATCAACACTCACTTGCACGACATTATTCCAATCGTCAATTCTACTGCAACAGGTGTTCAAGTAAAGGTTGATTCAATTCTAGTTGGCAGAAGAACAAAGACATTTACATCAGATTCAACATTAATTGCAACATTTACCAAAGCATTCACAATTGATTCATATATAAAGAAGTTTGATGTTCAGACAGCAAAGATAGATGCTTACTTGCAAGACACATTCAATGCAACTGCAACGATAGATTCCTTCTTACGCGAACAGCAATCATTCAACTTTACGATTGATGCATTTGTTGAGGAAGAACAAACAAAATCATTCCTTGCAGATTCATATCTAAGAAAAGAGTTTGTTGAGACATTCACAGTTGATTCATTCTTGTCAGAATTAAATGTCAAGGCATTCACAGTAGATTCATTTGTAACAAAGCAAACACCAAAGACATTTGTTGTCGATTCATTCATACAAAAAGAAACAACAGAAGCATTTACAATAGATTCATATCTACGCGATACGTTTACCAAGACATTCGCAGTTGACTCATATGTAAGAAAGACAGACACGGAAACATTTGTTGTAGATGCCTTCATACGCGAGACTCAATCAATCAACTTTACAATAGATTCATTCGTGGAAGATAAATTCACAAAGACATTATTAGTGGATTCCTATCTACGCGATACGTTTGCTGAGACATTCACTGTTGATTCATACGTAAGAAAACTAACTCCAGAGACATTTAAGGTAGACTCAATTCTAGTTGACAGAATAAATAAAACATTCAAGATTGATTCTGAGTTAAGAGACAGATATGACAAGACATTTGCAGTAGATTCAGTTCTTACTACAAAACCAGTACCAATGATTTACAGCGACAATCATTTGAGAGATATTACGCCTATATTGGCTTCAACTGCAAGTGGTGTACTAACTAAGATAGATGCATATCTAAGAAAATCCCCAATTGAAACATTTATCGTAGATGCATTCGTTGTCAAATCAACACCAAAGACAATCACAGTTGACTCATACCTATTGAAATCAACACCAAAGACAATAACAGTTGATGCATTCATCAAGAAATTCGATGTTCAAACTGTAAAGATTGATGCTTATCTATCCAAACAATTCACTGAGACATTCACAATAGATTCATTTGTTATGAAACCAACTCCAAAGACATTTACAGTTGACTCATATCTACGCGAGACACAATCTTTCAACTTTACGATTGACGGATTCATACAAAATGAAGATACTGTAACAACATTGGTTGACTCATATCTACGAGAAACATTTACAGAAGCATTTACTGTTGATTCATACATAAGAAAAGTTACAACTAAAACATCAATAGTTGACTCAATATTAGTTGACAGAAATACAAAAGCATTTGCAGTTGACTCAGAATTAAGAGACAGATACACCAAGACATTTGCAGTAGATTCAGTTCTTACAACCAAACCAACTCCAATGATCTACAGCGACAACCACCTACGCGATATTACACCAATTCTTGCTTCAACTGCAAGTGGAGTTCTATCAAAAGTAGATGCAACATTAATGTTGAGATCAACAGAAGCATTTACTGTAGATGCATTCATCAAGAAATTCGATGTTCAGACAGCAAAGGTAGATGCATTCCTTAGAACAGAACAAACAAAGACATTTACTGTTGATTCATTCATTAGAACATCTAGTACGTTCAATTTCACAATAGATTCACAGATTGAAAAAGAATTTACAAAGACATTCACATTGGATGTATTCGTACAGAAAGAATTTGTTGAGACATTTACTGTTGATTCATTTGTTAGAAAACAACAAACAAAGACATTTACTGTTGATTCCTTCCTACGCGAGACAAAATCCAACAGTTTCACAGTTGATTCATATCTAAGAAACTCATTTGGAAAGACATTCGTATTAGATTCATTCCTTGCAAAAGAAACTCCAAAGACATTCAGTGTCAATGCAACACTAACTACAATTCCTGTACCTTACAGATATATCAATACCCATTTGCATGACATTATCCCAATCGTCAATTCAACTGCTTCTGGAATATTAGTAAAGGTTGACTCAATATTGGTCAATAGAAAAACAAAGACATTCACGATTGATTCATTTGTCACAAAGGAGACTGACAAGACATTTGCAGTAGATTCCTTCATACGCGAGACACAATCATTTAACTTTACAATTGATGTATTCATACAAGATGAATTTACCACAACAACACTGGTTGACTCATTCATACAAAAAGATTTCACTGAAGCATTTATTGTTGACTCATTCATCAGAAAACCAACTCCAAAGACATTCGTTGTAGATTCATATCTTGTAAAGGAAATTAACAAGACATTCACAGTTGACTCTTATCTAAAGAAGTTCGATATACAGACAGCAAAGATAGATGCTTACCTACGCGATACGTTTACAAAGACATTCACAGTAGATTCATTTGTAAGAAACTCATTTGGAAAGACATTTACCGTTGATTCATATCTGAGAAAATCCCCAACAAAGACATTCACTGTTGATTCATATCTAAGAAAAACACCAACAAAAGCATTCACTGTAGATGTATTCCTTGTAAAACCAACTCCAAAGACGTTCACAGTTGACTCATTCTTACTAAAAGAACAAACATTTAACTTTACGATTGACGGATTTATACAGAATGAATTTACCACAACTGCAACATTGGATGCATTTGTGGAGAAACAATTCACTGAGACATTTGTCACTGATGCAACAATCCAATTGATTGGATTAGAGACATTTGCTGTTGATACAACATTGGTTACAGAACCAGTTCCATATAGATTCGACAACAATCACTTGCATACAATACAGGCAATTCTTAGTTCCACAGAAAAAGGCGTACTATCAAAGGTAGATGCAAGACTAGTTGACAGATATACCAAGACATTTGCTGTTGATGCATTCATACGCGAAAGTCAAGCATTTAACTTTACGATTGATTCATTTGTAGAAGATGAGTTTACAAAACTATTTGTTGTGGATGCATTCGTTGAAAAACAATTCACAGAACAGTTTACAATAAATGCCACACTAACAACTGTTCCAGTTCCATATCGTTACATCAACACTCACTTGCACGACATAATTCCAATTGTCAATTCAACTGCAAGTGGAGTTCAGATAAAGACAGATTCCATACTAGTCAATAGAAAAGATACAACAGTATCAATAGATGCATTTGTCAGAAAACAAACTCCAAAGGCATTTACAGTTGATGCATTCATCAAAGGATTTGACATACAGACAGCAAAGATAGATGCCTTCCTACGCGATACATTCAATACAACTGTTTCAGTTGATTCATTCCTACGCGAACAGCAATCTTTCAACTTTACTGTTGATGCATTCGTTGAGGGAGAGCAAACCAAATCATTAATTGTTGATTCATTCGTGCAAAAAGAATTTGCTGAGACATTTACAGTTGACTCGTATGTAAGAAAAGAACATGATGTCACATTAAAGGTTGATGCATTCCTCAGAAAACCAACTCCAAAGACATTCAAGATTAACTCAATATTGGTTGACAGAAACACATCAACCGTTTCAGTTGATTCAGTATTGGTTGGCAGAAATGACAAGACATTTGCCATTGATGTGGTATTGACTACAAAACCAGTGCCAATGATCTACAGTGACAACCACCTTAGAGACATCACTCCAATACTTGCCTCAACTGCTTCTGGTGTACTAACTAAGATAGATGCATTCTTGAGTTTTAGATCAACTCCAACATTCATAGTTGATGCATTCATTGTCAAACCAACTCCAAAGACATTTACAGTTGACTCATATTTGTTGAAACAAACCGACAAGACATTTGTTGTAGATGCATTCATCAAGAAGTTTGATGTTCAAACTGCAAAGATAGATGCATATCTATTCAAACAATCTGATAAGACATTTACAGTTGATGCATTCATTGTCAAACCAACTCCAAAGACATTCGCTGTTGATGCCTTCTTACGCGAAACTCAATCATTCAATTTCACTGTAGACGTATTCATACAAGATGAGTTTACTACAACAACATTAATTGATTCCTTCTTACGCGATACATTCGATGAAACATTCAAGGTTGATGTATTACTCAGAAAACCAACTGACAAGACATTTACAGTTGATTCAATAGTAATATACAAACAAACTGATACATTCACAGTAGATTCAATATTAATTGACAGAAATATCAAGGCATTCAGTGTTAATGCAACACTTACAACCAAACCAGTTCCATATGTTTGGAGTGACAATCACTTACGTGACATTGTACCAATTCTTGCTTCAACTGCAAGTGGTGTATTGATAAAAGTAGATGCATTTGTCAGAAAATCAGAAACTGAGACATTTACAATTGATGCATTTGTCAGAAAATCAACTCCAAAGACATTCACTATTGATTCATTCATTAGAAAAGAACAGGATATAACATTCAAGATTGATTCCTTCCTACGCGAGACACAATCCTTCAACTTTACGATTGATGCATTCATTGAGGAAGAAAAGACAAAATCATTAATTGTTGATGCATTCGTTAGAAAAGAATTTGCAGAGACATTTACAGTAGATTCATTTGTCAGAAAGGTAACTGAAAAAGCATTTACAGTGGATTCATATCTACTTGCAACTGAGACAGAGACATTTACAGTCGATTCATATTTGAGAAAACAACATGATAAGACAACAGTTGTAGATGCATTCCTTGTAAAAGAAACTGATAAGACATTCAGTATTAATGCAACACTCACTACAATTCCAGTTCCATACAGATATATCAATACCCACCTACATGATATAATTCCAATCATAAACTCAACTGCTAGTGGAGTTCTATCAAAGGTAGATGCAAGATTGATCAAGAGATCAACTCCAACATTCAAGGTTGACTCATTCCTTACAAAACAAACTGACAAGACATTTACAGTAGATGCTTATCTACGCGAAACACAAGCATTCAATGTCACTATCGATTCATACATAAAAGATGAGTTCAGTGCAACTACAATAATTGATGCATTTGTACGCGATTCATTTGATGAATCATTCAAGATAGATTCAACAATATTGCTTATAGGATTGGAGACATTTAGTGTCAATGCAACATTAGTTACTGAACCTGTTCCATATAGATTTGACAACAATCACCTTCACACTATCCAAGCAATTCTTAGTTCCACAGAAAAAGGTGTATTGGTAAAAGTAGATTCAGTATTAGTTGACAGAAAGACAAAAGTATTTACAGTTGACTCATTCCTATCTAAATCTAAGGACAAGACATTCACAGTTGATTCATTCGTTGCAAAAGCAACTGACAAGACATTCACAACAGATGCTTTCATACGCGAACAACAATCATTTAACCTTACTGTTGACGGATTCATACAGGAAGAACAAACAATATCATTCCTTGTTGATTCCTTCCTACGCGAATCATTCGATGAAATATTCAAGGTTGATGCATTTGTAAGAGATGTGTTTACAAAGACATTCATAATTGATTCTTATCTACGTAAGGCAATTGATAAGACATTCACGATTGATGCTTATGTAAGAAAGACAAATGACAAGACATTCATAGTTGATGCATTTACAAGAAAAGCAACTGACAAGACATTTGCAATAGATTCTTATCTAAAACAATTGGGTAAATCAACTACATTCACATTGGATGTATTTACACAAGAACAGAAATCAACTACATTCGCAATAGATGCATTCATTAGAAAAGTAACTGATAAGACATTCAAGGTTGATGCATTTGTCAGAAAAGCAATTGACAAGACATTTGCAGTAGATTCATATCTCAAAGGATTTGACATACAAACTGCAAAGGTTGATGCATTATTATCCAAGCAATTCACTGAAACATTTAGTATTGACGGTGTATTAGCAAATAGAAAAGAAGAATTTAGTGTAGATGCAGTATTGGTTGATAGATATGACAAGGCATTTACTGTTGATTCTTACATACGCGATACATTTGAGGAAACATTTGTTGTAGATTCATATCTTAGAAAATCATATACTGATACATTCATAATTGATTCTTTCTTAGAAAAGAAATCTGACAAGACATTTACAGTAGACGTATATCTAAGAAAAGCAACTGACAAGACATTTACAGTAGATGCATTTGTCAGAAAATCAACTGACAAGATATTCACTGTAGACTCTTACCTAAGAAAAGCAGTTGATAAGACATTTACTGTTGATTCCTATATACAAGATCAGTTTACTGAAACATTCACATTAGATGCAATATTGCCAACAAGATATGAATTTACAGTAGATTCAATATTAATTGACAGAAATACAAAATCATTTAGTGTTGATTCATTTATTAGAAAATCAAATACAAACACATTCAAGGTAGATGCTTATCTAACTGAATTTGGATATGAAACAATTTCAGTAGATGCATTCATTCTTAAAGCAACTGACAAGACATTCAAGGTTGACTCATATCTAACTGAATTTGGATATGAATCAATTTCAGTAGATGCTTACATACGCGATACATTTGAGGAAACATTTGTTGTAGATTCATTCTTAACTGAATTTGGATATTCAACATTATCAGTAGATGCATTTATTATTGATACTGATAAGACAGAAACGTTTACAGTCGATTCATTTATTAGAAAGGTAACTGACAAGACATTTACAGTTGATTCTTACCTACGTGGTACTGAAACAACCACAACATTCAAGGTAGATTCTTATCTTAGAAAGTCAGAAACTGAACAATTTGTTATCGATGCATTCCTTACAAAACCATTAGATAAGACATTCAAGATAGATTCTTATCTTACAAAACCATTAGACAAGACATTCACAGTTGATGCAATATTAAGACCATCAAGTTCATTCACAGTAGATGCTTATCTTAAGAAAGAAACAATACAAACTGTAAAAATTGATGCACAAATAATACGTGCAATACAATTCAAGATTGATGTTGTATTAATAACTACTCCAAGTCAAGGAATAAATGGGGATTCAGTAATAATGCCTGAAGTTGACGATGTTAGTGCCATATTAGTTGAAATTGATTCTGAATCAATAATAAAACCAGTTGTTTCAGATGAAGATAGTGTTATATTGCATGAAATTGATGGAGAATCAGGAATACTACCTATTGTTTCAGATGAAAGTGATATACAATAGACAATCAATTAATATGTTTAAATATCAAAAAGCCAACATTTTAGTATGAGTGCTATTACGCCTGTAGTAAAAATAGGAGATTTGGGAACTGCATTTGATATAACCGTCAAACAACCAACCAACCCTGCTGATCCATCTGGAGCTAAAACTACAATAGATTTCACTCATGCAGATTATGTTGGAGCAACATATCAATTTGAATTTGAAAAGCCAAACGGAAAAAGACTGGCTTTAGTCACTGCAACTAAAAAAGATGCAGCTAATGGAATTTTAACTTATACAACTGCAACAAATGTTGCTAGTATTTTTGATGAAAATAGAAGATGGAAGATAAGACCAATTATTACAAAGTCAACATCAAAAGGTGGATCATCTTTTCGAGGTACATGGGTGGGATTTACAGTTGGAGACTAAAACAACTAATTTAAATACTATATATCGAATAACATTTATAAGGGATATATAATGGCAGTACCAAAGATTTTCCAAACATTTAACAGTCTTTTAGGTGGTATTGTTCGTAAGCGAAATGCAACAATAGTCGGCCCAAGTAAGCAGTTAGTCGGTGAGTTTCCAGAAGTAGACTTTGAAAGATTATACGAATATTATCATCATTGGGATCAAGTTAAGACAGCAGTGGATGTAATGCACCAAAAATTCAGGGGAAGTGAAATATCAATAAAATCCAACAATGAATACTTTAACGTGTTCATAGAAAAATGGTGGGATATAGCAAATGCTGAAAAAAAGTTTTCACAATATATTTACTCATTATTAATTACAGGTTCTGCTATAATGGAACTTCAATATACTCCTGACGGAAGAATAGGAAATATTGAACAGATTCCAATGCAGACAATTTACAGAATGTTCAGGGATCAATTTGGAAATGAATTGAAACTCGTGCAGATTGTAGACGGTGTATTCAAAGAATTGGATCCACAATTTTTCATTCATCATTCAATTAATAATCCAGATAGACAAGCATTTGGAAAATCAATGTTTAACACATTGGCAAGTCCAAGACCGATAACAGGAACCGTAGATCCAATAACAGGGGATTCAATAAATCCAGATAGAAATACAATGTCATTGTTAGATGCACAAGCCGTACTTCAAAATTCAGAAATTGAAATAAAGAAAAAGATGGCAAAACCAAGACTTGTAGTGAGTGCAAACGGTATGCCTAGAGAACAAATGGAACAAATACAATCTGAAATGGCAGATGAAAATACCGACCAATATATTTGGATTTTTGACAAGCCAGTACAAAGTGCAGAATTACAAATACAAGGTAGTGATAAATTTAGGGGATATGGTGAGAATGTAGATGCACATATTGATATAGGTACAGTTTTTGCAAGTAGTGTTATTACAAAACCACAAGGGTTTAGTTATAGTGGAGGTCAAACACCATTAGATGTTTTAGATCAAAGAATGATAGATCTTCAAAGTGAACTTTCAGAAGTAATGAAAGATAGATTAATCAAACCACTTGCTGAATCATGGGGTTTCAAAGAATTTGACTTGATGGAAGTCAAGATTACATTTACACCTATTGTTAAACGACTTACAATGGAAGATATTAGAGGATTAGATCCAGAAGCAGTTTCAGCAAAAGAAAAACGTGAACTTTACAAAAAATTGAATATTCAATTAGATGATAGCCTTTGGGAAGAATCAAAGAATGAACAAAAAGAACAAGCAGGAGCAATGGGTGGTATGGGTATGGGTGGAATTCCACCTAATGGACAACCTCCAACCGATCCAGCATTGCCAATGGTTAATAATCCTACAGAAGATATAGATTCAAATAATACAGGAGGAGTTACCCAACCAAAAGTAAGTGAACCTAAAAGTATTAAAGATGAATTTACAATTGATGCACCAAAACCAGACAATCCATCTCCACCAAAGTTAGACCAAAGAAAACCCGAAGGAGAAGTATTTGTAGATAAAATGATTAAACAGATTGCAAATGAATCAACTTTATCAATTGAACAAAAACTTGATATGTTAAAGGCATTTGAAAGAATACCATTAGCACCAAATGCAATTAACACTTCAACAGATTTATATGTTGGTCAAGGTGTTGATCAAGAAGGAGTTCCAGAAATCACTGATCCTTCAATCAGGGATGAGTACGGACTTGGAGTTGATGAAGAACAGGAACAGGAATTGCCTCCAACAGCACCAATTAAAAATGCAACTGTTAAAGATATTGCGACATTACAACCAGAAGATAACACTAAAGGAAGATTTACAAATACTGATGTAGAAACAGAAGATGTAGAATTAGAAACTGTAAGTGAAGATGAATATAACAAGCATATAGGCAACTTTACTCAGGGTGGAACAGGAGATGGTGGAATTAGCAAAGACAGTGACGGTGCATACAATGACTTGATTGATTCCAAACAAGAACTTGAAAGAACACCAGAGGAAGGAAATACTGCAATAGAAGATCCACACGCAAGACCAGTACAGGAACCAATGGTTAATATGAGTGGTGGAAGTGACCCAATTCCAGACAATACTAAGGATCAAATTATAGGATCAAATGACGATGATGAACAACCAATAGTTCCAAGTGAAGGAGATCCAGATGACGAGGAAGAAGAAAGAAAAATATCCAAAGAGTCAATGGATGAAGATGATGAGGAATATGAATGGGAAGAAGAATTTGGAGATAAAAAAGATGTAATATACGGAGAAGATCCATTGACAAGTGGAACAAGTGAAGATCCAACACCAGATCTAGACCAACCACAAAAAGGTCAAGCACAGTTAGATGATACACCACTTCAAGAAGAACCAACAACTGACTTTGACAAAGACGTAGTTGGAAGCAGTGATCAAGTAAGATTGCAGATGGATGAAGAAACAGGTGGCAATCCTTCAGAATTAATACCAAATGATTCAAGCACAATTATGGATAATACAGGACTTAACGTTAAACCAGAATATGAACAAGTTTCAGAAGATGACTTTATGAAGAAAACACAAGATGGTTCAAACCCACTTGAAGAAGAAGGAGAGCCATTGCAAGATGGCATGGTTATGAAACCAGAAGATGTTCAGCAAACTGAACCAGAAGGATTCATACGTGGAACCAACATAGTGCCACAGGAAAAAGAACCAATTGAACAAGATGAAATCGGAACTGGTTTAACTGATGAAGATGCAAATGATCCAACTTTATCTGGAATAGACGAGGAAGAAGTAGATCCAAACTTGTTGCACCAAGATCCAGAAACTGGCAGAAACTATACTGATCTTACTGATGAACAAGGAAACGAGGTTCCAGATCTAAGATTTGATCAAAACCCAGATTCTGATGAACAGCAACCAGAAGTTGAATTGGAATTTGAGATTGTCACAAAAGAGGAATATGAATCACATTTAGACACTGCAATGACTCAAGATGAGTTTGATGCAGAACTCCAAAACCCAACAGGAGAACCTGTTGAAGAACAAGTAAATCCGTTTGAGGAAGAACCAAATGAAAACCCATTTGATAATAAAACAGAAGATATATCAAAAGAAAATCCGTTTGAGGAAAAATCAGATGAGGAACCAAAAGAAAATCCGTTTGAGGATAAACCAAAAGAGGACAAACCAAAGAAAGAAACACCAAAGGATGAGGAAGAACCAAAGGAAGAACCAAAGGAAGAACCAAAGGAAGAACCAAAGGAAGAACCAAAAAAGAAAAGTTCAATTAAGGATATAATTAATCGTGAAAAAGAACTTATA
>Ga0208669_1000216_pt1 | contig 23844 bp, 37 predicted proteins | sample 21_taG_FD_184095 | JGI IMG/M metagenome (GOLD analysis project Ga0208669, IMG submission 184095) | Marine viral communities from the Subarctic Pacific Ocean - 21_ETSP_OMZ_AT15319 metaG (SPAdes) (version 2) | ecosystem: Environmental > Aquatic > Marine > Oceanic | place: Pacific Ocean | collected...
GCATTCCGCCTTGTTGATTATCAACTGTAACCGTTGAATCGTTCGACGCGGATGTAATTTGAATTGCTCCAGTTCCGACTCCGAAATGAGTCGCCCCAGCTACTTTAGTCGGAGTTGCCAGAGAGTAGTCTGAAAAAAACAACGCTCCGTAGCCCCCCGTGTCGTAAATCGCAAACAACCCGCCGGGGCATTCAAATGTGGTCGTTGTGTCGTTTGCTATTTCCAATGAATTAGCATTTGTAACATTGCTGTCTGCCGTATGCGCGTAACCATTTGTCGCAATCCCCGCCGAGAATGTCGCGAGGCCCGCGCTTGAGATGTTAAGACGTTCTGTTCCGACCGTTTTTAATGAAATCTCGCCGTGACTATGTGGCGCGTCCAGTACAGCAATGCTGTTTGTGTAACCGTCCGTTGCGTTAGATATTGCTAATCCACGACCGGCAGTTCCCGCAACTGTGACGGGAGGGACTAACCCTCCTACATTTAATTCTGATGCCATAAATTACCTTTCGTATGTTTTCTCTGAAATCCGCTGAACCTCAACTGATGCTTTCCAAACCATTCTTGTCGAAGCGTCGCCAGTTACTTTGACCTCAATGCAGTCGCTTGTCCCGTTGTGTGTCAAGTCAACATCAAGTCCCACCGTCCCTTCAGCCGTTAGCTTACTTATATCGCCGCTTGCGCTGCTTGCCGGTGCGCTGCCGTCCCAATAATACGACTCTTTGATTTCGCAGTTAATCCAAAAGCCGGTTGCCGGATTATTATACTGCGAACCACTAACACGCGCCACAATGTCAAAGCGTTCGTTGGTTCCCATTGGGATATTAGCAATAACAGTCGGAGTCGCGTTTGTAGTCACTCCCTCAAAATGAAATTTCCCATCGTCGGGAATCTTCGACTCGCCCTCGTTTAGCTCGGCGCGTACATCGAGTGCGGGGAGGTCGCCCAAGACTCCACCACCGCTGTTTGTTCTACAATATGCGCTGACTCCGCCCGAACTTGCCACCTTTGCCGTTGACCCATACGACCAACCCGAATCCGTTGGGTCTACTTGCTCGACTAACTCCAAGCCGCGAAACCGTTGAATGCCCTGTGCTTCGTCGGTGTTCGTCGATTGGGCAACAGTTAAAAGACCAGTTGCTTTGTCGTATGCCAAATCGTTGACCTTGCTTGCCGAACCACCGTCATCACTCTGCAAAAGACACTTCGCCCCTGCCGCGAAAAGCGGTTTCTCTGCATCGTAAATCTCTTTGATTTGTTGCGGCGAGGGGACTGTCGCTGAAACTCTCAACAATGAAAGCGAGCCAAGCATCGGATAACCAACCTCATCCCAATCAGTCCCAACGCAGAATTTCGCGGCAGAATTGCTCAAGTCCCCAGCGGCAAGAGTAGCTGAATTGGCCAGCACACCGTCAGCGTAAATTTTTACTTTGGAACCATCTGAAACGCCCACTAGAAAATGCCAACCTTCAGACAATACGCCAGAAAGACCAGAACTGACAGAGGAAGCACCTGCAACTTGAAGATACGCTTTTTCGGCAGGGTCTACATACATAAACCAACCCTTGCCTGTATCTGCGCTGCTGTATCGGCACGCTATTGTTTGATAAGCTGCACTTGCAACAACCTTAACCCAACCCATCACGCTAAACTTGCCGTCTGTAAAGTCGAAGTCGGCATCATTGGCTTGGGCCAAATGGTTGCTGTCTGAAAACGGCCCGTAACCATACAACTCTGCGCCAGTTGCGACTACCGCACTAGGTACCGAGCCGGTTTCTGATAAGTCGTTGCCTTTAACAGAGCGGTCGTCTCGTTCTTGGCTCCCTGCTGTGCCGTTACCCGCCAACCCCGCGAACCGTATATCACCAACTTGGTAGCCGGTCGCGTAGGTCGATGTATGGTAAGATACCATCCCCTCGTTAAAGTTGCCGGTGTTGTTTTTGTAGAGCGACAAACCTGTCGCGCCGCCAACTGCTAATTCATTATCACCGCGGCTCGCCATCGCTTTAACGTATGGAGCAGCACTACCTAAAAAGTATGGATACGCGCTTGCAACCGCGCTCGCCGTTGACGTTATAAGCTGCACTCCAGTAATCGCAGAGGAGTCTGCATAAAGCGGATTCTGTTGATACAAAAAATATGTTCCCGCTGAACTAATATCGCGGGTTGACCAATACAAACCGCCCTTGTCATCCCAAAAACAAGCGAACGATTTATTGTCTGATGCAACGGTGTGCGTCTGGTCGTAAACCGCACCAGAACCTCCATGAATAACCGAAACTCCACCGCCGGAAGCAACGGCCACGGTCGGAATCGGCAACCCAAGTGCGCCAATCTCCGCGCCCTCAAGCACGGTTGCGGCTACATCGTTGACGTCCCCATTAACGATTCCCGAACCGATTGCATTACCAATCCCAACAGAGTCGCGCTCTGCAATGTTGCCCCTGTGTGGTTGGTAGCCACCCGTGCCGTATCTGCGAGACTCGTCATTCGTGAAGTTCATTACATAGCAACCACCCGCATCCCCGTTGTCCCCAACAACCAGTCGCCCGTTCAGCATCGTCACGCTGGCAAAATTATTCGGCCCTTGAAATATGCAACCCCCTGCCGAACCGAATTGCATCCAAAGGGGTGCAGCTACATCGTCCAAATCGTAGAGTGAAACGGTTCCAGCGTTTGTGTCCGTGACAATTAAACACATCGCGGGAAACTCGCTCCGCGCCGATCTAGTTGCGCTGCTCGCCTCGTCGAACCAAGAAAGTCCCTTGCACTTCTTACGCCACGCGCCCCCGTCACTATCTTGCGAAGTGTCGTACAAAAAAACTGCACCAACGGTTGTGCTGCTGGTGACGGATTTTATGGCGGCGTTAAATTCGTTACGCTGCGTTCCAGTTGTGCCGCTGGCAGCAGCTTGTACACCGTCATCGTATGATACAACTGCGCCGCCGCCGCTAAATACTGCTCCCATGATATTTTATTTTAACCGAACTCGATGTACGAGACTCGCCCTGTGCTGGTTGAGGAAATAACTGAAACAACTCCCACATATCCATCTACACTAACCGTGCCACCTGTTCCATCATCGTTTGATCCACAAGGCGGCAATACAAAATGCCACGAAGACGATGTGGCGGTAGCCCCCAGCTTCACATATAGCTTCGATGTACCTTGGTTCGCTACCAAAAACGATTTTCGGTAATCTGACGCCGATAATATATCGACTGCTGATGCTGATAAAACTGTCACGCCCCCGTTTGCTGGGGAAGTTATTGTTCTTGCGCCTGTTACTGCTCGTACTTTCATAATTTAATATCCTACAAAATTAAGTTTCTTCACTTGGCCCTGCTGCCTATACACCTTATCCGCTTCCACGGTGATGAAGGCTTCGGCGGTGCGGTCTTCCAGACCCGCGATTTCGAGTTGGCCGTTTGCTCGAAGGTAATCCGCATAAATTCCTCGTATGAGGTAGTTCTCAAAAATCTTTGGTACGCTAACAACTGTCCACTTTGAGGTGTCGGTTGGAACTGTTCCAGCCGTCGCGTTCGTGGTCATGTTGTAAAATTGTCCCGTGGTGGAGTAATAAACTTGGTCATCCACCGCGTAGTCTGTGGAAGAACTGTATGTGTCTCCCGTAAAATTAGGCCGCGTAATCGCAAACTCCACATAAACGGGTGTGGTGTTGTCGGATAAAACTATTTGCTGTGCCGTTCCCGTATCGTACAACGAGTATCCAACTGGAATTGCGTTTGTCGTTGCGCGGGGGTCTTTTTGATACACTTGCAGTATCATCCCCGCCGTTGTCGGATACGGGGCCGTGTTAATGTCACTCGCCGTTGTGACCGTCGCGCTCTCCACGCGCACCAAATCGGGCCACCGTTCCGTGTCCCATGCCACCGACAACCTCTGGCTCGCCAAGTCGCGGGCTTGCTTAAAGAAGTGCGTCGGCAAATTGTCCCTATCCAGCCCGGCGAGTTGCGCCACACCATATAGGACAGTGCTGAATTTAAGCGTTTGCATCTACCTCGACGCGCTCGTTCGGCCCATACACTTTGCGGTATGTGACGCGCCCAACTGGAGTGTCGTAATAGCCAATCGGCCTATCACTCCCATACCCCACTTGAGTCTTGCCACTCACCCCATTCACGCGGCTCTCTGGATTGTCCCTCAAGTATTCTTTCATAAACTTGCGGTCATCCCAGCACTTGTAGCCGAGTCGCTTTCCCCAATAGTGGTAGGAGGTGGGGTTGATCCTCGCCTTGAGTTCCCCCATCCCCTCCACTGATCGAGTTTCGCGCTTGGCCGCGTGTGCAGCGCGGGCTTGTTCAGCATAAGCACTTTCATGCTCGCGCTGCATCTGCCCACGCAACACACCGGCCACGCTTGAAGCTAATTCGTCGCTGAGTCCTTCGACCCCAATCATACTAATTAGCTTGCGAGGTCGAAGATGCCGAATGATTTCGGGTTGTGAACGACTAATGCCGCCACCGCCTCGACGAGCCTCGCAGGGCCACCACCGTTGTCAGTCAATTCCTTGATCTGCGGCAGTTTGCCATAACGAATCTCTGCTTGGTCGAACGGAATGACGTAGCCAACCGTCTGAACAATGCTTCCAGCCCTTGCTATGAAGGTGGAGGGGTGTAGGCGCAATCGGCCAAAATCACCCTCGAACAAATCAATCGCATTGATAAACGTCTTGGACGCCGCATCTTGACTGAACGTCTTGATTGGGCTTGCCGTTACGTCGTGACTCGACTCCGTAGCCGCAGTAGAAGTGACGCTCTGCGTGAAGTTCGTGAATGCTCGCTTCAAGGTGGTTCCAAGAAGCAAATCATAATCACGAATTGTTCCAGTGTTTTCAAACAGCTTCTTCAACACATCCTGCACCTTGGCTTCCGTAAGGTTGGCAGTTGTTGCCGCGCTTTCAATCGCATCGCAATAGAAGTTTGAGTTTACCCGTTGAGCGCACGTTCCTGTTTGACCATCAGCATCCAAGAATGAACCCAGTGCCTTGGTCAAATATGGAGTTGTGCCTCCAGCATCGGCCTGTGCATCTCCGTCGTTCAAAAACGTCATCTCCATGTCGCGTTTAAGCTCAACCAATTTCTTGGCAATGCCGTTTGCGAGTTCCGATTTGACGCCCGCGACCACTTGAATCTCGTTTGCCAAACTAGAAATGCGGAATGTGCGCCTAAACATCTGAACGTAGTTCGATGCCAGAACACGATTCTTCGCCGGGTTGACAAACAATACGTTTTTGGCGGAAGCCGCCTCGCCCTGACCTACGCCAGAACCACCTTCAACCATGCTAACATCAGTCCCATCGACGTACCCACCTACGCCGGGAGCCTCCATTGCATCCATCTGCCAACTCATCAATGCGTTGCCCGGCTTCTTGCCCTTTTTCGCCATCGACGTAAAAGGTGTGCTGCGGCTGTCCACATTTGCGATAAGGTTGGACAAGTCTTCTCTGCCGCCAGACTGCCAAGTCTCGCCAGCGTAACTTTTCTCTAAAAGAAGTGCCATAATATAATATCCCCCTAATATTTTGGACTATATGTAGTCCGATTCTAATACTGTCGCTAAAGAATCCACCGAATTTTCAGAACCGAAGTTTTTTCTCGCGGAAACTGAACGGGCTTTAGATGCGCTCGATGTGGCCGGGGCCGCAGCCGGGGCGGCGGGTTGTTCGGGGGCTTTCTTAACCTCCTTCTTCGCCGCCGTTTTTTGAGTAGGGTTGTTCACCATCTCCCGGTAGGCTTGTAGCCCTAACTGGAAAACACTTACGTCGGCTTTCCATGTCGGGTGATTGCGAATGTCTGGCCTGTTACGGAGGATTTCCATAGCCTCTTGATAGCCCTCGGAACTCCTGTCCTTCCAGTATGGAAACACTTGCTCTACTTGCTGCGCTACCGCAGCTTCTTCCTTCAAGTATTCCAGCCGGTTCGGTAAGTGCTTTTTAATGGATTTGCGGGCATTCTTTTTAATTCCCCGAATTTCCTCGGCACTATATTCGACTTCGTCGCCCTTTGAGTTTTTAACCACCGCGCCATCCGTATTATCCTCACACCATTCAAGCACTTCTTCGGCTTGATCCATTTCTCGTTCGACTTCTTGAGTCGATTTCAAACGGCTATATGGGTTCCCATCAACGGGCGGCAACGATGGAAGTTCCTCCTTGGCGTCCAATTCAGTGCGTAAAGTCCGAATCTCGGCTTCCAATCCGTCAACCCTGCTTTCTGCCTCGCGCCTTTTTGCCGTGAGCTTGTCGATCCTCTTGAACAAACCCTTGTTGGCCTTGTCCTTTTCGGATTGCTCATCGGTTTCTAAAGCCGGTTCAGCTTCCGCAGTTTCTTCTTCAGTCTGTGAAAGAGCGTCTTCTTCAGCTTTAGCCTCATCCTCTGGCGGGTCACTCGACTCACCTTCATCGGGAGGCTGTTCGCCTTTAGCTTTTTCCTCGTCTTCCAAGGCCGGTGCTTCTGCCGGTTCACGTTCCAACAGCATTTCCAGTTGGCCCGCTAATCCGTCAGCGTCCAAAAGTTCGCCGACATTCGTTGTGACTTCCGTTTGTGCCGCGTCACTCACGGCTTCGATTCCCTTATCGCTCATGCTCATTTATAGCCCGCAAGTTTGGCTGACAGCATTTTTGTGGTTTGCAGAAACCCGCACCTCTTAAACGCCTATAAGAGTGGGTTCGCAAAAAATAGTTAGGTTGGAGGGTCGGTTTGGGTAGGTTCGGGAGGGTTTGGGTGCATTTTTGAAAATGCTTTTAAGAAAAGAAAAAGCCGCCCACCCCATTATAGGATGAGCGGCCACTACTAATATGGACTATACGTTATACCGACATATCAGTTGAGCTTCGAGACTGCACTCTCCCTCAACTCAACCAAATGGTTTTTGAAATCCAGCAGCGCATCGGCGCGGCCCGCTTGATGAACTCTCGCCTCACCAACCGTGTCCGCGCTAACCGCCGTCACCATCTCCACATCGATGGCGGCATCCAGATTATCCAGCAGGGCATTCCAAAGCGGATTCTCCCCCTGCCACTGGAACGCTGACAGATTTTGCATCATGTTACTTGACTCACTCCTATGCGCCCGATTTGAGCGTTTTGTTGCTGCATCAATGACATTTGCAGATTCTTCGTGTAGTTCTCGAACAACTGCCTAAACAGTTCGTCGCCCTGCAACGCCTCTTGCGCCTTCGGGTTGCGCCCAACAATTTCCTGTGCATATTGCATTTTAGTTTGGGCGGCTGGGTCGTTCTCCGTGTAACTGGCTTCGTTACCCAACATCATCTGACCAATCTGGCCCTTAACGTCCTCATACATCTTCTGCGAAGCCGGGGCTTGGTCGATGATAAGTTCCTCCGCAATGTCGGGACTGATCGCCCTCGTAATCATGCCGATTAACTTGTTCCGATCCAGCACTCCAGATACGTCCTGTGGCACAACATACTGCGCTATGTTTGAGAGTTTGCTCTCCACAAATTCAGTATCCAGTTCTCGCACATCGTACTTCAACACAAAATCAAACTGGTACATATCTGATTCTGGAATGATGTTGGTTCCAGTGATGCGGGATATTTCTTCGGGCGACAAATACTGCAAACTCAACTGGAACATTTGCTGATACGCCTCTGTCCACACTGTTAACCAGTTGTTCACAAGTCGCTGCTGCTTTATCTGCGTCTGCACGGGCGGCACTCCTTGATTCGCCCTGCCAAAATACTCATCAGCTTGACGCGACACGGCTTCAATCAAGTTAAACGCTGTGCTGGGTTGCCGCGCCGGGGGGCGCATGAATTCGTAGTCTCCAGCCTTCATCACCGGCAACTGCACCGCCGGGCCAACTTTGTTCGCCAGCCCAAGCCGCTTGTTCACCATGATGGGCGGAAGCGTTTCAAAACTCGTCGAGTCGTATATCGAATCTCGTTGAGTCTTGATCTCGTCCTGCCAAGTTCGGCAGATTTCTGGCACTCCACGACTCTCCGTGATGCGACGTTTGAGTTTTTCCCTGCGATATTCGACGAATGGATAGCGACAGTGAACGTAGTCGAGTAGTTCGTGCTTCGCATGAATGTCCTCGCCGCCATCTCCAGTTTGGGCTATCGGGCTAAATATTGTGTAATAAATACCCGGTATGTTGTTGTCATCCAGTTGGCGACTATATGCATACACCACTTCGATTAGGTTGTCCTGCCGGTCAATGTGGCTACTGGTCAAGTCGCTCAACTGCACGGTGAAGTCGTGGAACTCCGTTGACCGGCCCGCCGTCTTCACTGCGGCCTCTACCCAATCTTCGCTCCAGCCCTCGTCCACAACCTTGGCCCGCAACTCCACCTCCGTCATAAACAACCGGCGGAAGATCACTCGCGCCGATTGCAAATCCACGGTTTCGGGCGGCAGACTGATTTCCTCCCACGGCTTTAACGCTACAACTGCCGGTTGGTTCACCGCCAAGTATGCTTGTGGAAGAATCGTTTCTCCAGTGTCGCGCAGTTCCTTAACCGCTTTCCGCGCCTTGCGTTTTCCGAGGCCGGGGAATTGCGCTTGTAGAATCTCCACCACATGAGTCTCCGACTCTGGATCATTTATCATGTCAGGTAAGGCTTCCAGTTCGCCCCCCGCTTGCTGCGCCAAGGCCACGACTTCCTCCATCGTGATCTTGCGCCCCTTCACCGCACTCTTTTGCTCCCACCCAACAAACAAAGCACTCCAGCCGTATTGCTGCCCGTATTGGGCCAACAACTCGGATTCGCGGTTTAGTGTGTGGTAGAGTTTGGTGTCGCGCTGCCACCGCATCATATTACTCGCCACTCCCGCCGCTTCAGAATCACCAATCTCGGTTCCCCCAATCTTCAGTGTGGCCCGGCTAAACGATGTGGTCAGCACATCCACCGTGTCGTTTATGATCTGGTCGGCCAACGGAATGCGGGTGTCGCTCGCGCCCTCCCAAGGGAAAGCATCTTTGCCCTCTGGTAAGCTCTCGCTGTGCTTGCGCCCGTCCGTGGTCTGCCCCGTCCAGCGGGTGAATCTAATGTTGTCTACATCAGATATTTTATCCAGTGATTCCCCATCGTGTAGGCTACGGCTATATTCCGCCGCCAATTCCCGCACATCTGGTGTGTCCGCTGCCTTCGCTAATTTATCAACTATCTCCATCTTTCTTTTCCCCCTTTAAGTGTTTAATTAAGTCATCCCTATAATACCGGCGGTGATCCCCCACCGTCCTGTAAATTCTTAACGCATTCAGCTTTGCAAGTTGCGCCAGTTGTTTCTTACTCAACCCGGTAACTGCCGCCGCCTCATCTGGCCTTACCAACACTGGTAACTCAAACAACCGCATCAATATGTACCTACTGCCGATCCAGCAAAGGTTTTGTCATTCACAAATATCGGCTCCATCACGGCCAAATACCGCAGCGTGTCTATGCAATCCTTACTCGCACCCTTCTCCCCGTCGCGCCCCGTCCACTCTTGCAAACTATATATTAGGTTGCCGCAGTCCTTACTTATATAGAGGCTCGGCTCATTAACCGCCGTTACGGGTTCGCCTTGATCGTAATTTAACCAATCGTTTACAATGGTGAGTCCGTTGGCCACCGAGATTCCAGCGGCTTGCTCAAAATACATGGGGTCTTCGCCTTCCCCCAATAAATCAATAATGCTTGTGCCGCCCTCGCGGCCCGCTGCTTGGCTGGCTCCAGCGCGAGGATCAATGTATCGCACCTCGATGTCCTCCCCCTGCTCCAAGTCGGCAATGATTTCCTTCACTTCTGGAAGCCCGCGTCCAGCCCCCACGCTCTGTGCCGGGCCGGGCGCACCATCGGCTTTATCCCCCGGCACTGCCCACTCCCCATATTCGTCTAAATTGGGCCACTCCCTATAAATGTATTTGCGCCCTCGATCATCCACCCTCAACCAAAGCACAAACCAATTCCGATTCCACGCGGGATCGACCGCCATGTAGTTCGTGCCTTCTGCTGGAATTTTGTCGGCATCCAGCGTGTGCGACTCGCAAAATTTCGGGAATTGGTTTCCAGCGAGATTCTCCGCATACCCATACGCCCGCAACTTAATCTGTATGCTGTTCTCTCCGTTGAGGGTTTTCTTCATTTCCTCATACGGATTATACGGATTCATGTCGGTGAAGAACCACATGAGCCGGGCAGCGGGCCTCCTACACTGCGCCGTGTACGGCATGGTTCCAGCCGGGCAACCGGGTACGTTCACTGTGCCGGGTAGAAGTGGACTAGGCCGCGCCTCCAGCACCCGATACCCCGATATGTATTCCTTCACCGTGGGGGTGTAGCCTTCCACGGGGGTGAATGTGATTAGTAACCTTCCAGAGAGGTCGTGGCTGGAGGCCCGCGTCACCAACCGAAACCGCAACGTCTCAATCCACGGCAGCGGCACAAGCTCATCACACCAAATCATGTCCACCTCTCCACCCTCGATCACTCGCATTTCCTGCGAATAATTCATAAACCAACACTGCGATCCGTTGGGGAGGATGAACGTGTTTTCGGTGAAGCCATTCTTCTGGCTAAAACTGACGTTCTGAACGCGGCCCTTCTTAATGTTCTTCCACTCGGTCGGTATGTATTTGTAAACGAGTTGCTGCTGATCTCGAATACTAGATTGAGCCGTCATTCCAAGTACCCAAACCTTCGCGCCCTTTTTGGCAGTCATCATCTGCACTATGCGCTTGGCGGCGAACTCGGACTTTCCAGCCCGGTTGCCTCCTTGGATTAGTAATTCGCCGCAGCCTTTCCAGAGTTCGTCCGCGTCTTTCCAGTTGCCGGGTTCAAAGCCGTAGCGGTAGGGGTCTTCTTTTTCCAGTTGGATTAGTTGCTCGCGCTGCTCCAGTGCGCGGGCTAGTTCATCCAACCCCTCGTCCCCGCGATCCGCAAACTCCTGCATACGCGCCTTTGAAGGCACGACGAGTACGGGGTGCGGTGTGGGGGTGAATGACATCTATTTCCAGTGGCCGCGATTTAACAGCATTCCAATCATGCCGTAATTCGCTACGTCTTGGTATGTGTCCACCAGCGGCTCATTGTTAACACCTTTCTCTCCACGCATACCTTTAAGTAAGATGTGCCGCATTCGGCTGGCCTTGTCTTGAATCCGAACCGCCACACCTATCTCTCCAGAGGCCGATATGTTTGTGCTGCCGTAATCCTGCTGTTTGTCATCAAACAACTTTATACATTCCAGTGCGACCTTCACGATCTCACGCCCCATGTCGGTTTTTAAGTCCAACCCGTCTGCTATGTTTGATGCTAGTTTATCTTTATCAATCTTCATCTTCGTCTTCATCTTCGTCCTCTACTTCCAGTGCCTCATTCAACACCTCCGTTGTAACGTACTCCCCGGCTTCGGCCACCATGTCGGCCTTTACCAGTTCCAGTGCGCCAATCATCTGCGGGTAAGTGAGATCAAATTCATCGTAAAACCGCTGCACCACTCCACTCAATGCTTCCAAGAAGGCTTGGGTCTGGTCAGCAGGGGTCATTGTGGGTCTTTAAGTGGTGCAACACCGCGAAAGGTGAAATTTTTGAATTCGCCAAGTCCAAGTAATATTGCGCCCCACCACCTTCAGAGAAAAATCTCTCAATCTCTAACATGGTATACACCCTCGGAATTGCCGCACCGCAAATTTTCACGTTCTCGCCTTTCTTTTTCTTCAGCTTCCAGTAGTCCTTCGCCGCTTGCTCCACCACGGCACACGCCACCGCCGTGATTCCTTCCTGCTCCTGCTCGTAGCTTTCAGCGATCATATTCTCCCCCGCCGCTTCGGATGCCGCGTCACCGTCCAGCCGTTCCCGTTTGGCTTTATCGGTATCCGCATCTTTGGGACGAACATGGCCGAGTCGCGCACTCGTACAAGTACCAGTTTGCCATCGTCCAGTGTCGCCTCCACCAAGTTTTTGTTCGGGAAATAACAGCGTTCAGTGGTGGCAAATGTTTCCTTCGGCTTGTAGTCGGGCGGGCGGTCGAGGCCGAGGTCTATGTAAAGAGCCGCGCAGCCTCCTTCAGTCCAGTGGATTGCGGGGCCGACTTTGTAGGTGTATTCGGGGTTCTCCTTGCGGAACTTGACGAGTTGCGCCCGTGGAACGCCGAGATATTCTGCTAATTCAGCTTCCTTCATGCCCTTTTTATAAAAAATTTTGTAACAGCTAAATCCATTATGTATCCAACGCGGCGCGATTCACGCGACCCCCTCCCCCCTCTTCGAGTCCTCGCCCGGCGATTCTTTTTGGTTCAATGGTTCAACGTCGATGGCCGGGCTTTTAGTGTCCAAGATTGTCCCTCCTTGATCTTTTTCCCTTTGTTTCCCGTCGTTCCCTCCTGACTTATTGTCAGAAAGTAGGGAATTAACGTCGGAGTGTGCAATGTGCAAGTGTTTGTGTTCGACAACTTGACTTGACTCGCCATTAGCTTGGCTTATTTTGTCCATTAGTATACCTAATGCAATGGGTTTCTGGCCGGGTTTTATCTCTTTATAGGTTTCCTTTAAATCATCGATAAGTTTGTCGGCAATTTCCATCATGCCCGCCGCGCTCCGCCGTCGCCATGCCGGGAGAGCGTCCCGGTTTTTTTCGCGGATAGCTTGAACCGTGTTTTTGCTCACATTATAGTCGGCGGAGAGTTTAATAATTCCCTGCCCGGCTTTCAGCCCCTCAAGTATCCCGGCCTTGGTTGCCTCACTGATAGTGTAATTCCCGCTGTTTTTATTCCCGGCCACTGTTCTTTGTAAACCCGCCCGAACCGGCCCAAACCCGCCCGAACTGCCCCTAATATACGCGGCCCGAAACAAAAAAAGCAAAAAAAGTTTTCTTTATTTTAGCCAATGTTTGCGGGGGTGAAATGAGTTTGGTTGAAATAATGTGAAAAATAATAGTTGACGCCTCCTGTTATTTGACTACACTCTTTCCTGTGCCGCAAAAACGCGGCGAAATAAATCAGTGAGATGATGAAAATAGAAAACACAAAAAAACTACACGAAGTATTGAAAAGCGGCCCGTACGCATGGCCGGGCGGATACCCGCTTTTTTTCCTTACACAAGACGGCGCGGCCCTCTCATTCGAGGCCGTAAAACAGGAACTTGAAGAGGTTCAAGATTCGATCGAATGCGAATGCAATGACGGTTGGCGAGTTGTTGCCGTTGGTATTAATTGGGAAGACGAGAACCTACTTTGCGACCATACCGGCGAAAAAATTCAGAGCGCATACGGGGAGGCCAACGCATGAAAAAACTTATCCACAACCTAACTGGCCTCACGCCCCTATCATTCATAGGCCAAGCCATACTCACGGCCATAGTTTGGGGCGGGATTGGCTTAATGTTTTTGCTTTATCTAAATTCACCGACGATTAGCGGCGGGAGGCTCTTACAATGATCTACAAGCCCGAAAACCTCGACGCATGGATGCGACCCGGTAGCTACGCGGGCGCGGACTGGCCAGAAATGTTTGTTTTTCTTGGCCAAAACAGGGATTCCAGTTGCCTTGAACGCTCAAATTTTGAAGTAGCGCAAGCGCGGCTTGGCGAAATTCCAGAGCCGACCGACTGGCCACATGACGGCCAACCTTGGACAGTTATCCGCGAACGGCATTGGCTTTGCGGTTGGGTTGAATGGATCGGCGTTCACCGTGACGCGGCGGAACACTTGAAAGCCGCCGACGCAATGGCGGGCGAAATGCAGGATTATCCAGTGCTAGATGAAGATAAATTCAGCGAAAAAGAGTATAATGAAGCCGCCGATTATTGGGAACAATCCAGCACTTCCGACCGGGTTGAATTGTGCCAAAGCGCGGGCGTTTCGGTATTCGCGGCCCGGCGGGACTATATGCCCGAAACCCCAACCGGCGAAATGATAGTCCACATTGATTAGCGCGGCGGCTCTGGCCTGTCCCTTCAAACGAGGGGGCAGAGTAGAGCCGCTGGCCGGGTTGGTACAGTGAGAGCTAAACCAATCCAACCGGGAATGAAGCCCGGCGAAGCCAGCGGCCAGAAACAAAGAAACATAAACAGTGAGACAATGAAAATACAAAAAGCAAAAGCCGTTTTCGCAACGGCAAGAAACAAGGAAAGCGGCAAGCCACTTGCAAACAATACGAGGCTTGTGAAACGGGGCGAAGCGTTCGCCATACGGTTACACCAAACAGACATTGTGACCATAAATCCAGACGGCACGCACGCGCTGAATTCCGGCGGTTGGCGGACAATGACAACCAAGGCCAGAATAAACGAATTCGGCCCGGTTGGAATCACCCAAACAAAGGGCCATTGGTTTGTGAACTATCCCGGCGGGCAGTGCTTATATGAAGACGGCATGACAATCGGCGCGGACGGTGTGCCGATAAATCCAGTGCCGGTAGACCGGGACAAGAAGCCCGCGAAAAAAGCGGCAAAACTTGTCAAAAAATATATCGACGGTTTTTGCGAAATGATCCGCGCAAAAAAATTAGAGAACCCAAGCGGGGGCGATTGCTGGCACTGCTGCATGAAAACAAAAAGCGGCGAAGCCCTTGGGGATTGCACCGGCGACGTTTCGCATCTCATTGCCCACTTCGAGGAAAATTATTATGTGCCGTCATTGTTGGCAAACGCAATACTTGAACAGGGCTACACTAGCCCCGGCTTCATTTGGGGCGCGTTGCAGAATGGCGACGGCGACTTGGCCCGGCGCATCTTGCGAAACTACTTCGGCAAGCGGCGGCAAAAGTTGGTCGATGCAATGAGGGGAGGCGAGGCGTGAACAGGTTCACACACTACAAAATAATTCAAGGCAACTATGGCTTCGGTTGGGATGATGAGGACTCCCACCAAACAAACAGCCAAGGCGCGTTTGAAAATAAAGAAGCCCGCGAAGCCTTCCGCTACAACTTGAAAGCATACCGGGAGAATGGCGGCGGGGCGTATCGGGTGGTTCGGCGGCGGGAGGTGAAGAAATGAAAACCTTCATTTACACATACGAACGAAAAAAGAACGACATAAACGGCAACCCCAAGCATTGGGTCACGGTGTATAGGATCAAGCGCGGGCTTCCAGTGCGGCTTGACCGGGCAGAGTGTGGTTACGTTGGCAAGGATCATACAATATTAAGTGTGGCGCGGAAAGCGGGCGAACTAACCGGCCCGCAAGTGCAGCAAAATACAATGTGGGACTTGGAACAAAACAAAATCGCGGCCTTTTATGAAATAGATTGATCTCCCTTCAGCGGCTCCAAACGCGGGGGCCGTTGATGGGAGGGCAAACGCCCTTTGAAAAACAGTGAGAAAAAATGAAAATACAAAAAAACAAACTGACCGAAATGCGCGAAAAAATAAACGCGGTTTTAGATAAACACGGGCGGCAAAAAGTGATTGATTCGTATAACCGGGGCGCGTTTCCACGAAGCGATAAAGTCTCAGACTTGCAAAAACGGTTTTGCTTCGACCTATTCTATGCCGCCGGGCTAGGGAAAAAGATTCAAGCAGCATACCCCGACGCAACCGACGCTCATATTTACACCGCGTTAAGACAAGTCTGCCCGAAAGTAGAAGCTAAAACTTGAATTCCCTTCGGCGACCTCCAAACCGGGGGCCGTCGATGGGGGCGCAATCCAGCGGCCCGAAATGAAACAGTGAGAAAATGAAAATAAACATAAAACAAAAAAACAACGGGCCGCGAGTGTCCAGTATCGACTACCATCGAAACGGCGTTTGCGGCGAGGGTTTTTTCACGGGGTTTGTATATTGCCCCGAACAAAAAAGGGAATTGCTGTTTGTGCATTTTCCAGACCCCGAAACAGAAAATCCAACAATAGAAAACGACCAGTGGGAACCTGTCCGAACGGCAATTCTCGACGCCGATTTAGTGGCGGAGAAAAACGTGGAATTTGGGCAAAACTCATGGCGGGGCGACTACTATCATGAGGCTTGCAAAGAGGGGGCCGAAGAGTGGCGGCGACAAATAGACATTCAATTTGGGGCGAAGAGGGAGGCCGTAGCATGAAACAAGAAAACCTAACGACAAAAGAGGTCGCCATCCACCTTGGCGAGTTATTCGGGGAGGAATTCCAGCCTTCGCAAATCAAACGGTTCCAAATTGAGGGCGATTTTCTGTTCTTTAAAATGAACGAAAAACACTTTGAAAATGCCTTGGTCGACTACGAATGGGGCAACAATAAAATGATGGTTTACTCTGTTTACCTTAACAGCATCTATGGGGAAATCTATGACGAGTTCGAGGCCAAGGGGTTCCAGTGGGGGCGCGTTGCGAAACTTGTTGAGAGTTGGGGGGTGGAGGCATGAAAGCAGCGCAAGGCGAATTGCAAAACCACATTCTTGAGAGAATCGCGTCTAAAGGATTTTTCATCTCTCAAGGGAACCGTCACAATCGCTCAATCAATGCCCTTGAAAAAAAGAGGCTAGTTAAAAGCGTAGTCCACACTACCCCAAGCGGGCAGCGATTGAAGAAAGTCGTTAAAAAGGAGGCCGTCGCATGAACCCCCAAATATCCACAACCGGCGAAATCCAAGGCCGGGGCAGCAACAAATACAAGTGGGTCAGCGGCCTAACCGATCCAGAGCGCGAGGCCGTGAGGCGAGGCGACACTGTACTGGTCAAGGATTCCAGCGGGCATCACATGGCAACGGCCTACAAACAAGTGACGCATTACAAGGGGAAATACGGGCATCGCAACTACTACGGGGAGGTGAAAGTATGAAAACCGCTCTCATTGGCTCCACAATGGCCCTCTGCGCCGTTTTTATGGTAGGGGTGGGAACTCACCCCATCTCGGCTATTGAAAAGCCCGTAGAACGCAAATGCGTGGTGAGTTGGTACGGGGAAAAATACCGGGGGCGGCTAATGGCCAACGGTAAGCCCTTTAATCCAGCGGCCATGACGGTGGCTCATAAATCGCTGCCCTTCGGAACGCGAGTGCAATTCCAGCTAGGCCCGCGCTCGATAATCGCCACCGTGACAGATCGAGGGCCGTTTGTGGCCGGGCGGGAGTTCGACCTATCCAGCGGGGCGTTTGCCCAACTGGCCCAAATAGAGGCGGGACTAATTCGGCCACGATGGAGGATTGTGAAATGAAAATGAAAAACCATCCGATCCAGAGCAGATTCTTTGGACGGGTTTCAATCTGTAACGCCAAAACAGTGGGCCGCGAAAAGGCAATCGCAGTTTACAGAACGCCCGTGCCGCTTAACGAACTAGGGGGGTGGTGTCAGTCGCAGTGGTACAAGGTGCTGGAAGGAACCGAGTGGGAAACCATACCGAAAGAATTTCTCACTATTGGGAACTACCACACACAAACCAGTGAAGGTTGGGAGTGGGCCGCAATCATCAGCGGGATAGACTCCACACTGCCAACGGTTTGGTCGCCAGACGGAGGACGAATCACATCTTGCTATCGTCGGCCAATTAGAAAGAGAAAGGAGGTGATGAAATGATTATCTACGAAATAACTCAACTCGACTCCCAAATATGTGGGTGCATCCGACATTGGGCCAAATCCAAGGCCGACATATCCAGTGTCAAAGCCAAAGTGAGGGCCAAGTACCGCGCCAACGGCAACCAGCAAGACTTCATCGGTTGGGGCGACATACAGAAACATGAAATTGGCAAAGGCAAAGACGGTCTTGTGGAATTCCTAAATCTCCACGCCTCGGCGGACGCCGAATGCTGACCCGCGACTCTCTCACTGGTTCCAGCCTCGCCTCTCCACTTCGGGGGGCGGGGCTTTTTTGGTTCCAGCCCCGCTTTCACCCCCAGCACCCGCAGCACCCACTCCAGCGACTTCTATATATAAATACTGTTTTCTGTATTAAGTTGAGATAATGGGTGCTTAGGGTGCTGAGGGTCTGTTTCCTCCATTTTAGGCGCGTTATTTTCACGCTTGGAGGCCCGGTTTCCTCTGCACCCGAAACCTTCAGGTGCTTAGGGTGCTTAGGGTGCTTCGGATAATTCGGGTGCTGGGGGTGCTTAGGGTGCTTTAATCCAGCCGCGCTGGAGCCTTAATTTCCCACATATTGCGACCATTTATTTTGGAGTGGCAAAATTTATCGGGTCGATCCCGGTGGAGTCGCCGCACATAGGTCTTGAGCGCGGTCGGATAGGAGAGTAATTTTTCCACTCTGGAGCGGTAGGTGGAGTCATCCAAAAGCTGGGTTTCGAGGTCTTGCAGCGACCCGCGCCACGGCTTGCCATTCGGCTGGATAACCACATCAATCAGTTCCGAAAGTCTCGCCTCTGGAGCCATGTCTCCCAAAATTTCCACAATATCCTTGTGATGATACGCCTTAATCCCAAAGCGAGGGTCTTTTAGCTCATCTGGAATGCGATAATTCTCCACAAACCAGATAAACCCCGGTAATTCAGCCATCAACCCGTCCCAAAAAGCCTCGCGCCCCGCTGGAGAGTCAGCATCCATCGGCATTTCGGCTGGAGCCACCTTAAATAGCATGATTTTGTCCTCAATACTGTTATCGAGGGGTGGCAGCATGATTAGGTTTTCGGCTTCATCATTTGTGGAAACTGTGAGTCGCCAGCAGGGGGCGAGGGTGAGCGCGTCCTTGTGTTTGCCATGACAACTCTGGAACTGATTCACGGCGAAGTCCTTAATTCGAGTCCCAAACAGCCGCCTCGATGCAATGTCTTGGTAGGGGGCTTCATCGGCTATCATTAAGTGTTCGGCTTGGAACAGGTCGGCATTAAACTCACTCTTACCAGTCATATACCGATATGGGCGGGCCACGCGGCCTCCGAGCATTTCAGTTATTAAGTCTTGGAATAGATTTTTGCCACAATTCCGAGGCCCAGCCATAACGAGTGCTTGGCCCGGCATGGGCTTCCCCGCTTTCATCATCAACCGCGCCATGTGGAGCCAACCAAAAACGTGGAGCATTTGGGCCGGGTCAACCGCGTGGAATAGTTCGGTGAGGATTTTTTCGATCATCGGGAACGGGCGAGGCTCACTCTTAATGACAACTGGATCGTCAGTGACCAGCACCCGATTCCCCTTAAACACCAACACGCCAGCCATGTGCCCCGCGAGTGGCCCGGCATATTCGCAGGAATATTCGTGCGTACATTCCGCCAGCACATGGTCAACGTCGCTCATGTTCTCGCCCTGCTGCTTCGTACCTCGAACCCCGCGCAACTTTAACTGCCTTTTAACAGCATCGCCGTTGAGGGAGAGGAAGCGTTCGCGGTTGTCACGCATGAAGAATCGGCCCGATAAGGGATGGTGGAATATTTCAAAAGGGAGCATATCTTGGGGGGTTGAAGTGTATTATTTTTTGGAGGTTGCCGTTTGCCCGGCGACCATTGGGCATTCTTACAAATTGAGATTTTGTCCAAGTGGCGGGGTCTGCGCCGAGTTGACAAGCAAGCTGGAAAAACTTCCGCGTGGAATCCTCGCTCCGCTCCCTCACATCGAACCAAGCATGGATCGACTTCCCTCCAGAATCCACGGCCATGCAGAGAGGCAGGGCGGCGGCTAGGTGTTGGATGATTGAGGCATGGGAGTCGTGAGTGCCTTCGTCAAATTCCACAACGAGGTAGTGGCGCGGGCCAGTGTTGGAGAGTGTGTGTTGGGATCGTTTGCCCGCTTGAGTTTCACCCCATTTATCAGACATGGGAGATGGGACTATGAATTGGAGTTGGGGGAGGTTTGTCCAGCGCGACAATGGTTTGGTGGCAAACTCTCTGGAATCTAGGCCGCAACAAAGCAGTGGGTCGCCCTCGAATAATTGCTGGAGGGCATCTTCGGCATTCGTACACTCGACCATCGACGAGTTCACCAGTGCAGCCATGCCGCCGCCGAGGTTGGCGATTCGTTTTGTGTCGATGGGGTTGGGAAAGGGCCAGCGCGGGCGAGCTTCACCGCTGGAATTTCGGATCGACTTGAGCGCATTTCGCACTTCGCCCGGCTGGAGGCGACGGCTGGAATGCTTCCCAATCCATTCCTCAATGTCCGCGTCCGCAAACCCGGCCTTATCCAAAACACACGCGGCATGGAATATCCATTTATGAACGCCCGTGCCGCTGGAGGGGCAATCTTTGATTCGTGGAGGGAGTGTGGTTGGCATTTAGTCCGCGAATTGTGCTGCCCGCCGGGCTGCGATTTCGTCTTGGATTTGGAGCCGCGCATTTATTTTGGCCCGCATGAGTTCATGCTTCCAGATTTCCTTTTCGTTTAGGTGAGAGGCTTGTTCCTGCGCCAGTTGACGTTCGAGATCGCGCACTCGTTCCTCCAACATTTCACATTGTTCAGTCATTGGCTTCTTCCTCGGTGACCCACCTCCATGCGGGGGGTTGTTTGATTTGCTTGGCTTTCCATTTTTCGTATTTTTCGTCGAAATCTTTTTGTGTACCCAAATCTAGCGATTCGGGGCAAGCGTCGGAGATTTCGTATTCGTTTGTGTTTTGGTTCATAAAGTTGCCCCGGTCATCGCACACGCGAGCCGGGGGTATGCGGCGGTTGTTGGCCCAGCAAAAACCCAAAACCCGTAGACAAAGGGCGGCCTTTCATTCCGCCGAGTTTTTTGTTTATGTCTAGCCGCCGCAAAATTATTCATCATCTTCTTCCTCATCATCCTCATCGCTGGAACAATCTGGACACGCATAGGCTGGCCCAGCCCCGCCAGAGTCCACGGTCATGTGGCCGCTTCCCCGGCAATACTCGCAAGTTTCCTCGCGCTCATCGTCTATGCAGTCGTACTCTGTCATGCCAGAATTCTGGATTCCCACACTCGACGAGGGGTGGCGTGGTGATGGGTTATGAATGAGGGGCGGAACTTGTCAGTTGGCGTGATCCAACCCTCGCGCTGCGCCACTCGCATGAGCGGCCCTATCGCCCGTTTATCACGGGTGGAATCGTTGCCGTGGAAGTTTTGCCAAACGTCATCCACGATGAAGTCCGCCCGGTGGCGGGCCGTGGTGTAGATGGCATCGAGCGCGGCTTCCTTCCACTCTGGTTGGGCGGCGGCTTCGACTTGTTCCATCGCGGCATCGCGGGCCGCTTGTCCTGTTGATTCCATAATCATTTCGTGTATGCGTTTGCTTCGTAGGCTTCCGCCGCCACTGGACAACCTTTTATCCAGTCTGGAGTGCGGCACATTAAATTCTGAATCTCGGCGCGGGCCTGTTTATCCTCCTCGTCAACCTCCACAATGATCTCATCGTGGACAGTCCATATAACCTCGAACCCGGCGCGGACAATTGAGTAGTAGTGTTCAGCAAAAATGTCGCGGGCGGTGGCTTGCACCACATTCTCGACTAGCTTCCCGCCATACCAGTGCCGTGGAGTTGCGCCCCGCGTGATGGAGGCAAACCACTGCTCGCTTTTGTGCAACACATTGAAATACGAAATGTGCCGCCCGCTTGGGAGTTCGTAGTAGTGGTTTTGGTTAATGTCTTTTTTGAACTCTCGTTCCCGCTCCCTCCAAAACTTTTTAATTTCTGGATTCGTGCGGCGATACTCCTTGACGGTGTGTTCAGCCTCTTCCTTGGATAACGTCACGCCCCAATTATCGGCGATCTGTTTGAATCGAGCCGCGCCACACCCATACCCCAACCCCAGCACTCGAATCTTGGCGAGTTGCCGGGCTTGCTTGTCCACCTTATCCAACCCCATCGTGGAGAGCGCGTGCGCGGTGTATATGTCCTCGCCCTTGCGAACATAATCCAGCATCTCGGTGTTGTTGGTGAGCCATGCCATGACGCGGGGTTCGATTTGGGCCAGATCGCAGATGATGAATTTCTTGCCGGGCCGTGGAATGAACAGGCTGCGAGTGTCGATCCCGAAGCTCTCGCCCCGTGGGAGATTCTGCATATTGAGGCCGGTATCGCCTGACCAACGCCCCGTGAGGGTTGCGCCGAAATACTTGAGGCCAAACGGCATTGTTCCATCCTCGCGCAGTCGAGTATTGATGGTCTGAAACAGTCGAAGTAGTCGGTTGGATTTTCGCCAATCCCGAAGTGCTGCCACTACTGGATACTTGTCACCATACTCGGCCTCCCACTCCACGCATTCTGGTTCGTTCTGGTTGGTGCTAACGGGAGCCGGTATGCCTTCCTTGGAGCAATAAATTTTGAGTTGTTTGAGAGAGTTGATAGGTTCCTCGTCCGCGCCCCACGGAACCTTCTTCCCCGCCGCTTCTTTAATTTCATAAAGCACCTCCACCCCGGCATCCAGTTTCGGTTTGTCAATGTGGACGCCGCGCTGCCCGCTTGTCATTGTGTGGCGGGCTAAAATTCTTTCATGGTAGGGCCAATACTTTTCGTATAGCCGCCAGAGTTCGTGACAATACACGGAGTCGTACCGGGCATAGTCGATGAGGGCTTTGAGTTCGGGTTCGTCTAGGTCGGACGGGAGCTTGCCCTTCATGTTGTCCCGCACTGACTTGTCAGGTTTCACCCCCAACATTTGTTCCGCGAAGCCCTTCAGATTACGCGGGCATTGGATGTACACGGCGAGGTTGGCAGAGCAGTCCCATGTTGGAATTAAATCGCCGGGGATATACCCCATGCGCTGTGCAGCCTCGAACACCGTGGAGTCGAACGCTGCATTGTGAGCCACAAACTGTGCGTCGGCTGGAATATTGCACCAAGGTGCGTCTTGAGTCGGCCCAACATAATCAATCCCATCCCCATAGAGTGACACCATGTAGGGATCGAATTTCGGATGACGGCAATAAGCATCGGGGCCGAGTCCCTTCACGGTGCATTCGGCGTCGTAGTATGTCTCGAAATCTATTGCTATCATTTTTAAAGTAGAGGTGGCGACGGTCAAATCAAGAAACCCCGCCGCCACCCCGTTTACCCACAACCCCTCCGTCAGCGGGTAAGTTCTCGCGCCCAAGCGGCGAATTTTTCGTCGTTTTTCTCGCCCGTGGTCAGCACTGGAATGTACCAGCTATTGCCGCCTTTTTTCTTGAGGGCCGAGGACAGTTTCCAACTCCCATACTCCAGCCCGGCGCGGAGGTTTAGGGCCGCAGCGGTGAGGATGGGTTTGGCAGCGTTGTTGTACGCGCTGAAGCTGGAGAGTATCCATCGGGCCATTGCGTAGCGGTGTTTGCCATACTCCCACGGGAAATATGCCTCATCATCCCCTCGTACCAGCACGGTGCAACACACTTGCGGGTTCCATGTTGGCTTCGCGCCATTCACCCATTCGAGTGATCCACCTTGAGCCAGCACTTCGTCCAGTGTGTCGGCGTTTTTGGGGGTTGCGCCAGAGCCGTATTCGGTGTGTTCGTAGTAGGATTTTTTCGCGTGGAGTATTGTAATCCAAACTGGGTCTTCCTTCTTTTTCTCGGGTTCGTCGGCTCGCGCCCCGTACAGTGCGTACTCGGCGTTTAGCACCAGTGAACCGGGCATGAATAGTTCGCCCAACTCGCCAGTTTTAGCGGCCATTTTTAGGGATGGCACAACCAAGTCGCTTGTTTCGATTTCTCCACTGACAGAACCCGCCGCCGGTTGGGGGAGTGCTACTGCCGTGGTGTTTTCAGCGTTGTCGCTGCCGTCCTTTTTCTTTTTCTCACTCATCGTTGTTTCGTTAGGTATGTTTTGTCCCTCCCACGCTCGATGAGTCCTAGACCGTCCAGAACTTCGAGTGTGGACTTGGCAAATTCCTGTTTCTGCCCTCGCGGGGCTTGCTCCTTGAGCTTCTTTTCCAGCGTTCCGAGGGTAATGGAACACGCCTCCAGAAATTCCTCTTGTGGAACGATTTCCTTGAGTGCGCTCCATGTGCTGGCCACATCTTTGATCTTGCGGTTCCCGGCGGTTTGCTTGAGGTCATACCCCGGTATCTCCACGCCTTCGAGGCGCAGTTCGAGTGC
>Ga0208669_1000217_pt1 | contig 23829 bp, 25 predicted proteins | sample 21_taG_FD_184095 | JGI IMG/M metagenome (GOLD analysis project Ga0208669, IMG submission 184095) | Marine viral communities from the Subarctic Pacific Ocean - 21_ETSP_OMZ_AT15319 metaG (SPAdes) (version 2) | ecosystem: Environmental > Aquatic > Marine > Oceanic | place: Pacific Ocean | collected...
CTTCTCCAAGTCCATTTATACCATCTACCACTCAACCAGTTGGAGTATTAGCTCCTCCCAAAACTGTTGGTGGAACTCCTGCAGGAAAGCAAACTGCTGCTGGTCAAAGTATAATGAAGGGTCAGAGTAATATATTGGATTTAGTTAAGACTATAGCAGACAAGAAGAGAGCTGAAGAATTTGCACAAATACCAGAGAGCGAATGGGATGAGGTAAGAAAAGCTCCATCTACAGAGCCCAAGAGTACATTCACTATGGCTAAAGGGTTAGATGTCACAGATATTATTGCATCAATAGATCCTAAGCCTACATCTAAACCAAGTAAACCTGCTGCAGTTCCTGATAAAGGCAAACTATCACTAGGCAAGGTATTGGGTGGATTAGCTCAAGATAAGAGTCCTGAGGCTGTTGCTAAACGTGCAGAGGCTGAAAGAGTAGCTGATATCAGAGTATCAGTACCATCTCAATCACCAGATCAAGATGATATGTCTTATATTAATTCTATAGACTCTAAGCAATTAAGAAAAATTGGAATATGGTCTGACAAGAATGTTACTCGTAAGCTAAAGAGTTCAGCTAAAAAAGAGCTACAAGAAACTATTAAAGAACTACAAGGCATGAGAGGTGATGCTGATGCTGCTATGGTTGCTAAGGAATTACCTAAGCTTAGAAGATTACTCAAAGAGTTTAATACTGCTGGTGTAAATAAAATTAGTAAAGGGATGCTAGAGTATATGTATGCTCTTAATGCATCTCAGTATGAAGGAGTGGATGATTTTATTGCCAGTCTTAGTGACGGCAAAATAGGAGTAGAATAATGGCCGACCCTCAAGTCGCTACTAAGTTGACCCCTGCTGAGTGGGGGACTCAATTCAGACAAGAAAACCCAAACTATTTTAGATACCAAGATATAACAGATCCTGCTGAATTTGCAGATGCTATGCGCTCTACATTGGATATTGATAGCATTGTAGACTTTTCTGAATACGATATGGAAATGACTCCAACAGGTTCAATGGTGTCTAAGATTCCTATTGTTGGTGGTGCAATAGATGCAGCATTAAATATTGGTACAAGAAAACCTCAAAGCATCATGGTTGATGGTGAGGAGACTGCTGTTGGAGCTCATATATTTGGCGATGATAGTAAGGCATGGTATACTGGTCAAAGATTTATAAGTGGAATCCCAACCTTTATTGCAGGGCAAGTAGCTGGAGGCTTTGATGAGCAATCAGCTTATGCGATGGTAACAGAGAGCATTACAAAAGATGGTAGTGGAAATCCTATCCTTGATGAAAATGGGATGATGGATTGGGTTGATGGTAGCGGGAATATACATAAAGTTACTAAAGAAGATATGCTTGAAAGAGCTGATAAGCTAAGAAGCTCATCGTTCCTACCATTTGGGATTGGTCCAAACTGGAAAGAAGCTGAGGAATGGCTGACAAATAAAACTATTGACTTCTGGACTGAGCATAAAAAAAGACAAGATGAGTATCTTATTAATAACCCTGGCGTACAGGGCTACTTGCAATGGCAAAAAGAAACACCATTCAGCTATGAAGATCATGGAGTTAGGCAATTTGTACACCCTCAAATGATAGCTCGGGCTGTTGCAGATATGCTGCCAAGTATGACTGTTGGTACACTGTTAGGTGGAGCTCCTGGAGCAGTTAGGCAAACCTTTGGCGCAGCTATTGGTACTCAGACAGTAAAACAAGGATTAAAGAATTTAACAGTAGGTAGCTTTGCCCAGGTAGGCGGTATGACATTAATGGAAGGTAGTGGCCAGATGGAAGAGTCATTAGACATTCTTGTTAATGAGCTTAAGATGGATCCAGGACAGGCTGTGCCAATAGCTGCATCAACAGCATTAGTTGTTGGTATCACTAATGGTTTACTAGAGAAATTACAATTCACCAAGATAGCAAAGTATGGAGCATTTGACGATCAGGCTAAAACCCTGCTTACCTCTACTGTATTAAGAAAATTTTATGATGATGCAATGAAAGCTGGAGGTGTTGCTAAGTGGATGAGTAAGGGTGGTGAGTTCTTAGTAGATAACATTGAAGAAGGTGTTATAGAGGCAATGCAAGAGATTAATGGATTAGCTATGAGTAAAGCATTAGAATCTGGGCATGCTGCAACCCCTGAAGAAGCTATGGATTTATACCATAGACAATTTTCTAATATGGAAAATATGAAAGAAATGGCATCATCTCCTGAAGCACTCCAGGCATTCTTTACTGGTACAGCTGGTGGTGGTGGTATGTCTGCAGGGACTAAAGGTATATCTTATTTAATGGGTAATAAAGATGCCAAAGACCAAGTAACTATTGGAGTTGATGAAGATTCTCCTGACGGCAAGCCAGGTATATTAGTTGGTATTGGCGGGAAAATAAAAAGGTTTATTACTAAAGACAAGGATACGGCTAAAATAATAACAAGCACTGTGCAAAAAAAAGCAGAAGACGAAGGTTTTGCTGTACCAGAGCTTAATAAGAACATTGAAGATATAAGTACTATGGGGGAATTATTAATTGCACTGGCTCATCAATCAAGTGATGGTAGGTTAGGGGCAATTGCACGAATATGGGATAAAGGCAATAGGGGTAGATCAAAGGACCATCAAGATTTAACTGATGCTCAAATTATATTAAATAAACTAAGCAAAGATAACAGGCTTATGGCTGATGTTAGCCAAGCTATACAAATGGTTATTGATAAAGCTGGCATTGGTGTGCTTGATGAAATCCAAGATGAGTCTATCAAGAATACTATTATATCGGAATTAAGAATAAATTACAAAAGGGAAGTAAAATCAAGCATTGCCCCAGGTGAAAGCGGGCAAGAAGTAGGCGATAAAGCAGATGAGTTTCTCGATAAGGCTTTAGAGGATAATGATGATTTCATAAAAGTCTATAATGATGAAACAGAGTTTACAAATCAATTAAATGAATTTCTAGAGGGGAATGTAGATACAGGAGCAACATATCAGAGTTCAAAAGCTCCTGGTCCAGCTGAACAACAAAAAATAGATGAAGGAAATGCAAGAAGATCTAGAGTTAAAGATATTTTCTTAGACCCTAATAAAGGATGGGATGTTAAAGATTTAGCTTATGCAGCACAAGTAGCATTTGAACAGAGGGGTATAAACGGATTAAAAGCTTTCCTTGGGGGCACACAGGGGACTAAAAGTAAGCCTGGATTTAGAGGCTTAACCAAGATGAGCCTTAAAGTCCTAATGGATGCCTATGGGCTTAAGTATACTACCAAAACTAAAAGGGAGGATATGATTTCAGCCTTAATGAAGGCTATGGCAAAACAGGCTGTATCTGAGATTAACATTAAAACCTCCCAGAAAGATAAGCCTGCTAAGAAGAAGCCTAAAACTACAGCTCAAAAAATGGATGCATTCTTTGGTGAAGAAGAGTCTACTCCAGTGGAAGATCCTATTGAAACTAAGGCATCTGAGATACAGGCCGAGATAGATAAGCTAGAAAGAGCCTTGCCCAAGATGGATGGACCAGGAGCAACCCAATTAAAGATGGCTATTGGGGCATTAAGGAAACAGCAAAAGCAATTAAGTTTAGGTACTAAGCCTAAGCCTAAGGTAGAGGTGGAGCCTAAAAAAGAAAAGATTACAGAAGAAGAAGTTAAAACTGATACTGGAGAGACTATTACGATCACGCCTACTGGAGAAGGAGTTACTCCTGCCTCTGCTGTAGCCAAGGGATTGGATATGATAGATAGTGAGGATGCGTCTAATTTTGCAGATGAATCAGCACAAGAATTAAACGAAGATAACTATGACAATGTTGAAGAAGAGACAGATGATATATCAGATATTATTAATAATTGCGGGAGAGGTATATAATGGGGTTTAATGGAGTATGTCCTACAACTAGGGAAGGTGTAGTTGATGAGCTAAAGTCTCAATTGCAAGATTATCTAAAGAACTATTCAGATGATCCTCTTAGTGCATTACAAATGCTCAGGCATCGTATAAGAAGCACTGATGGATTTCATATAACAGATATAGAGCTCCTTAATGAGGCTGCAATGAAAGCATTCCCAGGAAAAGGCTTGGGTGAAAGCTTTATTACAGAGGAGGTTGATTTATCTTTAGCTCAAGCTGGGACTGAAACCTATAACTTAAGTGCTATTCATGAGTTGTTTGCAATTGAAAAGAAGATAGAGGTTGTAGAGGAGTCAGATGAGCAGGGTAATTATAGCGGAGATGATAATAATTCTCCTAGCATTAGGGTTGGTGATGGTGGGCCCAAGGTATATGATGGATTATTCTTTGACTTAGTTGGAGAGATTTTACCCGAAAAGGATATTGCAAAAGTATATAATAAGGTTCGCAGTTTGCCTTTTGTTGACTTCTGGGATTGGACAGAGAATAATTTTAATGCAATAATATTAGATAAGAATGACATTGAAGGCATTACTGCTGGTGTTGATATAAACCCAGAGACTAATGAAGCATATACTGAGAGAGAATTAAAAGATGCATTAAACAACTTTAGAAAAATAAAAGCATTCTGGGTTGTAAATCAGGGCATTAATAAGATTAAATCTAATGAGCGGGTTCAACTTACATATACTAATATTAGCAGAGGGAAGCTAGCTAGTTTAATGCGTGAGTCAAAAGGAGTCTTATCTATAGTTAAAGAGAAGCTAGCTACTGCTATGACTGCTAATAAAGTTATAAAGATGTTTCAAACTATACTCCCATTCAATCTCTCTACCAAAATAGATAACCCTGAATGGTTAAATACCAACTTTATAGATGGTCTAAAGACTCAAGTCAGAGGTATAAGAGTAGGTGAAGTTACTAAGTACATGACATTAAGTGACTTAAAGGAAATTGTTAAGGCAGGAAGTACTTGGTTTGCAAAGGATGTATTGTCTGAGATATCCCCTAGCATGCTTAATAGCTGGGCTGTAAGCCTTATGGGTCAAAGGTCTAAAACTCAATTAATGCCACAAGTTCTAGTTGGCATGAGTGCTGGTGATAAGGGTAACTTTATAATTACTGAAGTATTAGGGGAGCATGTAACAGAATTATTGACAGAGAAAGAGTTATTGGCTGCATTCAAGAAGATGAAGCTACCTAAATGGTTTATGAATGAGCTAGCTGGTAGCAAGACTTCTATATTTACTAAGCTCGATACAATGTTTAGGAAGATAACAGACAAGGAGCTTGAGGGACTTATCAAGATAGATGGTAAGGGTGGATTCGTTGCAAAGACTGAGGGCGTTGCAATTACAGAGAATACTAGAGAGTTAATGAATAGAGCTATAGTTTATATCAAGGCATTACAGGTTGCAGATATACTAGCATTTAATAACTTTCAAAAGTACATTGAGACTCAAACTCAAGACAGCAATGTTAAGAATGAATTTATAGGCAGCTTAAAAGATATACCTAAGATTAATGGTAGAAGAGCTTATCCTGGCTGGCAACACATGGCTGGTATCATAGCTAAGCATGAATGGTGGAAGGCAGTGCGCGGCAATGGCTATCTAGAGAAGGGAACTAGACATAACTTTAATAGGTCTAGGCTATCAGTAACTAAGGGCTTAATTAACCCTGATGCAAGAGACTCTAACCATTTGATTTATGATCACGAGAATGTGGATGTATATTATAATGGCGAGAAGATTGAGAATATATCAAAATTACCTGGACTAGTTAACCCTAAGAACTGGGCTGATGGTATATCATTTATATCTACTGAGTTTGCAGATGCAACTGCAGATGGCTATGGAGTATTTGCAGTATATGAGAATGAGCATAATTTAAGAGAAATTAAGACTGTACTTGTAGAGCTCTCTGAGGATGGTGAGAACTATATAGAGATGAAGCATTCAGAGCAAGTAGGTATTGCTGGACTTAAGATTGTTAAGAAAGGCAAAGACCCTGATGTTGTTGATAATATAGTAGCTGACATTATTAAAGAGGGTGATCAGGTTAGAATATTCAAAGTTCAGGATGGAAGATATACCCCTGTAGATATGATAAGTGATAAGGATGCTGTTAAGACTAATACTGGAGAGTATGATTTAACTGGCAGAACATCTCATTCATTCTCATTACCTAATACCTCAAGGAGACTTGTGATAGCTCCTCATGCAAGATCAGCTGGGAATGTATTTAATGCTACACAATATTTAAATGTGCTTAGCTATACCAGTGATGCTCATCAGGATGTTATAGATGAGTTTGGTAGATTCTTTACAGATATGCTATTAGATCAGTCTAGTGAGTATATCAACTCTTTATTGGATGCGGTAGAGGATCCTAATAAGATGCGTAAACTTATTGGGTATATTTTTGCTGAGAAGAATGTACAAAAGAATCACATTGCAGATAAACTTACAGTGTTAGATGGTATTGGTATTAACTCTCCTGAGTTTAGAGCATTGTTTGAATCTTTATTGACTAATTTGATATTTAATAAGGGCGCTACCCAGGCACGGACCACTGATCCCCGTATGCTTAAGAGTGCTAAAGGTCAGGTAGGTAGCCACTATATCCTTAAACCAGACCCAGGAAGAATAGGACTTGATGAAAATGGTGTTCCTCAAGGGGTTATCTTATCTGCAGATAATCATGCTATATATAATAAGATAGTTAAGATTATGAAAGCGAAAAAGATGTTACCTCAAGGGTTTGATTCAGCAAACAAGAGCCAGCAAATTAAGCTGGTCAACACTGAATTAAAGGCTAATCCAATAAGTGTTTATGATTACAGAGCTCCGATTGTTAGTATTAATGCAGTAGAGTCACGAAGGATTTTAGAGTTCGTTGAAGACGAGGGGAATGCTATATATCACCACCCATTAGATGTATATACAAGACTAGTTGGTGACTTTGATATTGATGAGGCTGGAGTTGTATTGTTAACAGACAAGCAAGCAAAAGCATTCGAGAAGTTCCAGAACAGCGTGTTCTTTAAAGAGCAAAGAAAGAAATCTTCAGAGCTTGATATATTTGAGGTATCAGAGTCTAGCTCTTTAGCTAGTTTCTCAGGCACATTGCAAGATATGTCAGATACAGTTAAGGGGCATTATACTCAAGGGATTATGACTAATGCTAAAAACTTGCTATTCACCTTATCTAAGCACTTTAATAGCATTGAGTTCACTGAAAAGAATGGTAATGTTGTTACTCTTACACCTAAAAAACCAGATGATATGTCTGTTATGGACTATGCGCCATTAGAAGATAAAGTTGAACGCTTTAATAGTAAGGGTAAAAAAGTGATGGTGCCTCTTACTACTGATATATTGCATGAGATGGGCTGGACATGGGCTAGCATTGTAGTTGTTAATGGCAAGAGATATTTAAAGACTACTGCTGAGCATGAGATGCTGCTTATTGTTAATGCTGCAGTAGATCACCCTAAGAATACAATCCTTACGACTAAGTGGGGTTATGAAAAGCCATCATGGATATATGAAAGAATATTCAATATCGAGGGAGGTGAGTTAACCAATGGTCATGTTAGCTTGTTAAAAGGTCGTAGAGTAGGAGGTAAGTATTTACCGGGCCTATTAGACAACTTTAGCTTTTCTGCATTAAAGAAGGGTAGAGATGGTGTTGGTAATAAGATGAGTATTGATCAGATATACTATAAGCTTACAAATCTACATGCATTTTTTGATTTAAGTGCAGAGGGTCAAGCAGAGTCATTAATGGCTGATAAAGAAATTATCAATGGGAAAACTAAAGAGATATCTCTAAAGATTAGTGACATTAGCATGAATAAAATACTCACCTATGAAGAAGAGTTGCTTTTAAACCCGATAACTCAATTGAGGAAGAAGTTTGGAGAAGATGGACAGCAGTCTCCAATGGAGTGGAGTGAAGAGTTAGATAACAACGCACACCTTATTGCAGCTAGAGACGCTGCTACATGGGCTATGAATCAAGGATATGGCCTTAGTTCCGAGGCAGTAACTAAAGCTGAGGCTTTTGCTATTGACTTAATGAATAAGTACTGGGGTATTATAAAGAATCTAGGTGGAGTATATACGCAAAATTCTGTAAATTATGATGCAGATTTGTTAGCATTAACATCTGCTATGGAGTTTCAGCTTGGGAAGAATGTAGAAAAGTATGGAGAAGGATTCTCTGCTGCAGTTACAGTTTCTATATTAAATAGAGTAGCTATATTAGATGCAGAAGGAGATGCTTCAGCTATAAACATTAAGCAGTTACCTCCATTACCTGTTCTTCATGAAGGTGTATACAAAGTGTACAAGCAAAAACAGGAAGATATACAATATTATAAAGAGACAAATGCTAAGGGGCAGACTTTCAATAAATATGATTCAAAAGCGGTAAATGAAAGGCTGGTTAGTGATAGAGATGATGTCCTTGGAATGTTAACTGATAGAGAGGGGCCTTGTAGTGGCGTGTAGTGTAAATAGACCTAGAATAAAAGCTAGTTTTAATCAGATCTTTGGTAATATTATAAACAATCGAAGTCTTATCGAGGATGACAATAAAAACAAGAAGAGAAAGCAAAGAGATTTAAAGATGGATCTCAAAAAGGCTAAAGACTTCAAAGAAAAGACTAGGTTAAAGAGAGAGCTTAAAAGCATTCAGTATGAGATTATTAAATCAGATAATGACCTCAAACAATACCCTTTAAAATTCAAAGCATTATCTACTGTAAGAGAGTTGCTAGTTGATCAAATTGATGACTTCCTATCAGAAGGTGCAATTGTAGATTTGGATATTAATATCCAATTAAATGCTATTAAAGATCTATTGAAGAAGAGGTATGGTGCATTTGGCCATCTTAATCAGCTATCTGCAGAAGATTTGATATCAATAGGTAATGATTTAGTAGATATATTTAAAAGGCAGGCTAAGTCTGCAGGCAAAGCGAAAACAAGTATGCTTGCTAAATTATTCAAGAGATATAAGCCAGGTGATTTAAGCTGGTGGCAAGATCAGGTTATGGACCCTGTAATGGCAATGGCTGAACTTGACCAAAGTGGATGGGCGGTTAAGTTTGTTCAAGATACTAAAGACTTCCTGTCTAAATCTTCCTCAGATGCAAACTACTTTAAAGATAGAATGAAAATTAGTTTCTCTAAACTAAATCAATATGTGTCATACAATAATTATGCATATAATGTTGATGATGTTAATGCTGATGGCGAAAGAGTTATAACAAAATCCAAAGAGGAAAGAAGGACTGGCACAATGGCCAACCTAGTTTCACTAGCTCATCGTATATTAGATGGACAGACTAGGCGTATTGTACCTACTGCATTATTCACTTCTATTAATGGTAAGCCTGCCAAGACAAAGGAATTTGCTGAGGATGAGAAAGAAATATTTAAGCTATTAGATATGGCTCATACTAATCATATCTTTAAGGGTGGTCATATACAGACATACATTAACCCTCAAACTAAAGAAGAATTTGCATATATACCAATTAGGAAAGAAATTGACGGAAGGATTGTATGGAGAGCTTATGAAGTTCCAATGCAAACATATACTCAAGAAGGTGGAACTACCTTTACAGGCATAGCTCAACCACCTAATCGTACTGATAGGCAGGAAGTGTGGTTTGAATGGTTCCTTGGAGCTAAAAATGCTGATGGAACTCCAAGAACCTCAAGAAGGTTAGCTCCCACTATTAATGAAGCTGGTGCGCAGGTAGCTGGTAGCATGCAAGAGGGTTGGTACAGTGCTACTGCTAATGAACAACTGTCTGGCTACAAAATAAATAAAAAGGGCCAAAGACAGGATATAGACACTCAAGCTTATGGTGGTTTTGTATTGAGTAGTGAAGACTCTAGATACCCTGATGTTGATGGCTTGACCGAAGAAGAAACATTGCCTCAAGAATTTTATGACTTTGTAGATTCTATGAGAAAGATATTAAAGCAAGTATTCCTTGAGGAAAATAATTCTGCATCTAAAGCTAATAAAGAATTGAATAGGATTGTTACTAAAACTAGGCTTGGAGAAAAGTTTACCAAGAAAGAATTAGATGCCGTAATTAATGAGATAATGGGATTAGATGTAAACAATAATACCTGGGTTAAAGAAGGTGTTGTTGTATCTGCATTTAAAATTATGGGTGAAAGGAACGACTATAGTACTTGGATGTTTGCATTGCATGATAGCTTAAGAGCATTTTCTAAGAATATAGTATTTGCTGATTCTAATTTACGAACTGCTCAGGCTAAATACAATAGGTTAGTTGAACAAGAAGGAGCCTCTTCACCTGCTGCAATATTAGCGCATTCAAATATGGAAGATAAGCAAGATATGCTTGATGTTGCTGTTGAAAAACGGGATATTGCTTTAGCTCTAAAAGAAAAGCATGAAGCCGTCCCCATGGGATTACAAGATGTAATTAAATATGCTAAGCAGAGATCTGGATTACTATCTCCGTTCCCAATATATCACAAAGAAACTGGGATAGAAATACATGCTGGTAGAAGATTAGATTTTAATGTATTCCTTGAATATGCTGAGAATATAACAAAGCAAATGAATCAAAATCACTTAAAGTTATCTCTATTGGAATCTTCATTGGCTGTTGATAAACCTGTTCGTGATTATATAGTAGATCAGACTAAAGCTACCATGGGTAGACATGATGCATCTGCTGGTTTTATGGGGCTAAACTACGGCACTGAGCATGTAGCGAATAAAATACAACGTAACCTTAGAAAGGTCCCTATCTTTAAGAATATTACAGTGACTTCTAATATGCTATATAAACCATTGCATACACTTAGCTCAATTATATCTGGTAGTTCACTTCAAATGGGTTCAGCGCTGAATAATAATTTTCAGAGGCTTAATACATATGCAGAAGTTATGGCAGCTCTAGAGATTGACTTAGAAGATCTAAATGAATTAGATCCTACCTTGTCTGAAAGAGTTGCAAAAGAGTCAGGTGTTACAGATGTTATGATCGCTATTGGTGATGCTTTAGTTGGTAGCGCAAACTCTAAGATGACTGGAATGACTGGTTTTATAACTATGAGGGATTGGGTTGGCATTAAGCTTAGTAAGCAAAAATGGATGGCTAAAGTTAGGAAGAGTAATCATTGGCAGACATGGATTGCAGAAGCTACAAAAGATTTAGGATTAGATTCAGTAGCAGCTGCAGCTAAATTTGATGATGTTATGGAAGGTATATGGGAGATCACTAATGGAGTGGTTGATAAGAAGGGCCAGAATAAACATTTCACAGAGAAGGAAAGAAAAGCTTTAATAGAAAAGACGTCTGGGGTTATATCTGATGATTTAGTTCGACAGTGGACTACATGGGGTCTTGGTGGGGGTATACTTCATGGAATGTTTAGAAAGATAGGTGCTGATAAATTATTAGCATTTACAGGAGTTGAGATTAAGATGCGTGAAGAGGCTGCTCTTACTGGAGCATACTTAGCTTGGCAAAATGGTGTAGTTCCAGAGAATTGGTCTGATAAATATGACAGCCCATTGCTGCATCCACTTGCATTAGAAGCAGGTAGAGAAATGGTTAATGCTACTATGTTTGGTATGTCTCAGCAATTCTTGAGTAAGATGTTCAGGGGAGCTATAGGTCAAACACTTTGGAAATTCAAACCATATCAATGGCATCAAATGCGTGCTGAATGGAAATATATTGATACTTATAGAAAAAGTAAATCTCATTTAAGTGCTGCTCAAAGGAAGATAGAGTATGCTAAGTTATTTAATCCCAACTATATACCTAAGTCTAGGGTTGAGATGAGAATGAAAAGATTCCTGACTACTAGAGCTTTATGGGCTATAGCAGGTAGTCTATCTCATGTTCAAATACCTTTCCTTAGTGGTGTATATAGAGGTATATATAATGTAATAAGGGGAATAACTGGTCAAGGAATTGGCCCAGCTGTTAGGGGTGGATCATCAGTTATGATTCAAGCAGCGCTTCAAACATTATTCTCAATTGGTACTATCTTTGATTTCTTTGATGATGATGAGGAGGAAAAGGTATTTCAGGAAACATATAGAATGTTTCTACCTATGTTTGTAAATATTTTTATTGAGATGTATCAAAAGGAAGACTTAGGACAAGCGCTAATATTACCATTAAGGCTTGTCGCTAAGCCTGTAGGAGTTATTGCAGAAGAAGTTCAGAAAGCTCTAAGTGTTGATTAATATAGTTCTTTCCTGATCATACGGTCTGCTTGTTTCTCCATATCTTGTATTTTTGTAGATATAATCCTTATTTCTTTTACGAGCATCTTTAATAGCTCTTCTGGACTATCTATTTCCTCTTGTTTGTAGTTCATCTATTCCTTAATTAGATCTATAAACGATTCAAAGTTAAGTACGGCGTAAGCGCCCCTTCTGTTCTTTTTAATTACTAATACAGGAACACGATCTTCTGCATTAGTCTTTGCCTGATCTATACTATCCCACAGGCTTAATCTCTCTTGGTTTTTGCATTCAAAGCTATATCGTATTGCTTGCTTCGCTGCAGGGGAAAGAACAATGTCTTCCCCCGGCATACCCATCGTTTGAGACTTGATATCATCCGGTGAAAGGGATCCAAATGCATCAATTAATGCGTCTCTTACGTGGTTCTGAAGTCTCCTACCTTTAGCTTTTCCGCTTTTAGGAGTACCCATCTCTTATTCCTCTATATTTAAGGTTACTGATTCTCGGTACTCTCTCCTTGGGTTAAGCCATGTATTGACTGACCCAAGCAATTCGAATATTTCAGATTCTTCTGGCATATTTTTGTTTATATCTTCTCTTATAGACATCAACCATTGGAATATTATTGTAGCTTCATTTATTTTCCAATGCAATGCCTTGCCATTGATCTCTCTTATATCATCTTCCATTCTACTCCTTTATCTTCATTAACCACGACTGAATGTCAATGGCTTCTTTTTCTACTAACAATTTATTAAAATCCTTATGAGCAGTTGACCCCACAAGTGCATACGCTACAAGGCTTGCTATCTTCATCGTCAATGAGTGACTGATTTTCACGTTGTACTCTTTTGATTGTGTTTCCAATGATAGTGTCCCTTTCTTTATCTGTTAAAAGTATATTATTTACACGCTCTTTTCTAGATTGTTGTTCCCTGATATTTACATCTATATCGAGTGCGAACTCTAGTGCTTCTATCCACCCTTGATTATTAGCCCAATCCATTTCATCCATAGGCTTAGTTCCATCACGATCATTGTATTCCTTTTCTAAACACTCCTTTATTTGCTCCTTAGTCTTCATTAAAAAACCACTTTCTCTTTTTATTTTTAGATCCCATTTCTTTAATGGCACACTTCTTGCATATTTCATATTCATATGCAGGTACAAGTGCTGCAATGGCCGGATGTGGCCTGCGAACAAAAACATTCACAGGCTTTATCCAACTTGTACTACAGCCTTTGCACTTAAAGCTAGCCCTCTTCTGATTCTGATTGCTTAGAGTTGGCAAATTCTTCAACTATTAGCTCCAGTTCATTTATCTGCCTGAATAAATCAAGCATACGTTTTGAGGTTTGTTCTCTAAATGCATTTATACTGTCTTTCCAATCAGCATCATCAGCCATCCTATCTTGCATACTCATACTGTTTCATCTCCTATTGCTTGATACGATACTTCGCCAGTATCTGGGTTAAATGTAGTTCCATTATTCTTTAGTTCACTATCAGCTAGGAACTCTTCTACTCCCCATTCAACATTAGCTTCACCTTCAGCCATTGCCCATAATAGGGTTAGATATACAATAGCATCTTTAATCCTACCACGTACATCTTCTCTTTGAGATGTGTGCCCATTAACATGAGCTATAATGCCATCCATATGTTTCATTAAAAATGTCATTAGCACTTTATCCCTTGTTGTACTTAATTGCCTTGCTGTTCTTTCAAAGTTTGCAAATACATTAATTACATCATGAGCATACTCCTTTTGTCCCTCATCTCTTGTTTCTTTAATCTCATCAATGATTTCTGCAAAGAACTCATCGTATCTATCTTTTGTCATTAGTACTCTCCAATTACTGCTAATTCATTCTTAATTAGCTTGTTGTTTATTACTTCTAGCTTCATGTCTACATGCTCACGTTCTCTATTAGCCTCACACCTAATGCGTAATTCTTCAATAAGTCCTGTCATCTTACTCTTAGATGGTATAACTGATAGAAGTTTATTAGTATTATATGCTGTTCTAAATGAACCTTTAGCTGAAGCAACATTCATATTGCCTTCATGGAATGCACCTTTAGTAATCTCACTAACAGTGAATACTACTATATTATGCTTAACTGCAACTTCCATTAATGCTTGTGATGCTTCCTCTGTCTTCATGTTCGGATCTCTATGCTTAGATTTAAATAATCCCATATGATCAACCACTACTATTTCAGGTTTCGTTGATAGCATTGATATACGCTTATCTAGTTCATTTGCATATGGACATGAATAGTCAACTGTAAGCCAGCCGAATCTTTCATCCATACCATTTTTACCTTTAGCATAGTGAGCTCGTAACTCTTCTTCACTCCAGCCCATCTCTATCTGAACAAACCTAGACCATATTTGCCTTGGAGACATTTCCATCTCTATAAAGTATGTAGGTCTCTTAAACCCATTCATAAGATTCTGTAAGAACATAGTCTTCATACTCTTAGGAGGAGCTTGAACAACAACTACTTCACCTGGATATATAGGAAAGTTTTCACCTGGCCATATATCACCAAAGTCAAGAGGCTTCTGGTTGCTTGTTAAGAAATTAATCAGTGATGTTTCCATAGTGTTGGAGTCCATAACTGTCTGGTTTTTCTTGGACTTATAGAGTTTGCATGTATTTTTACAATGGTCATCCATGATCTTATCACCACAACCATATCTATTACCTGATCCACCATGTGCATCATATGCACTATTAACTATACTTTCCATTTCTTTAGCTTTAAATGGTGATTCAGGGTCATCAACTTGTTGTCTCCATTGCTCCATTATAACCTGCACAACAGATTCTGGATATAGCCATCTAAACCAAGCACTTAATCGCAATGCTGTAGCATGCCTTGATCCACATTCTTTACTGGATAACATACTATTTATACATGGATAGTTTACTGGGTCTGGCGTTCTCCCTTGTGATATAAACTCAGGTTCTTTTTGTTGATCAAACTTAACTCTCTCCATTACATCAAATACTGGATCACATTCAAGTTCAAAATCAGATACTGGACCTGGATGTCTAGCTATTTTCTGTAGATGTTCTGTTATATATGCATTATCTAGATCTTTACGATTTATCTCACGCTTCCATAGACCTGCTTTAAGATTCATTGTATTTACAACTCTTATTAGCCTTGTCTTATCTGTTACAGATGGATCTGCAAAATCAAATATACCTGCATTAGTTAGCGCGTCTTTGACCTTGAGATGCAGATTAGCATCAGGTTTCCACCTAAAAGCAGAAGATGGTATACCGACATGAAATCCTTTATTCCCACTAAAATAAATACGATAAGGAACCCCAAGATCATCCAATAGCATGAGTAGTCCAATTGTTTTTTGTCTGGCATTTTCAAGGTCAGTTTTATCCTTTCCATCTACATCTAATATAAATTCGTCAGGTATATAAACTAAGCCATCGAAACCAGATAAAGTGTGTTTATTCGCAAAGAAATTAGTAATCTCATCATCAAATTCATATAATGACATATAGGTATCTTTGTCTATATTCATCCAGTCACATACACTGGAGCTATCTTGGAAATAATGTCGCTCTGATAACCCAAAAGCAAATTCTTTAATCATTTATTACTCCTTATTAAAATAATGCAAGGTGCGCTAGTTGTCTTAGTAGGATACACCATACCCTGCATTATTATTATCTATTTAGAAAGGAATGTCACTTGTGGCATCCTCAGTGGTTGCAGTCTCTTCATGAGGTACATCCTTTAGTTTAGGTTCAACCCATTTACTAAAGAATGATTCTGCTTTACCTTTAAAGTATTGTACGTCCTTAGCATCAAACTTATCCACTACATTAGCGAACTCTGTTGGTGCTACGTTAGGTAATACTCTGGTAAACTTACCATCTTTATAGAAATATGCATTAATTACTTTACCTTTTAATGCTTCTTCACTATCATCAATCTTAAGCACAGTATCACCTTCTGCACTCTCTAATGCATCTGTAATACCAGCATTAGCAAAGCGATATAGATTGCCTATTGCAAACTCTTCACCATCTTTGCCAACCTTAGCATACATACGCATATTAAAGTTATCAGGATACCCTTCAAACCATACATCAATATACTTAGAGCCATTCCACTCTCCGTATGCTGCATTAGATATTGTTAATGTGTGCCATCCTTCTGTCCAGTTGCCTGAACCTTTCTTTGGTAGTGTTAATGTTCTTGCCATTACTAACCTTTCTTGTTTACTTGATCACTCGGACGTGGAGCACGCTTTACAGCCTGGTTGCCATCGTCGTCTGCTTGTGCTATACCTACCATTGAACTTAGTAAGTATCGTCTTCCATATGTAGTAGCCGCACCTATACCATGAGCATCTTTCTTTGCTATAGGCATACGTATCTCACTCTTTATCCATTCACCTGAACTATGCATTAATGTTGAGGTAATATAGAATCCATTATCGCTATTATCCCACCTATTACCTTGAACTAATGCTATTCCATGTTTATTTAATGCAGGCATTGCAGTCTCTAGCACTGATGCTAGTGATGCATACTTACTATTAAAGAATGGATTAGTGCTTTTAGCTTCTACCATTGTCATCTCACCTTGGGCCTTAGCTAATGCTCCAGCTATAGCTCCAACAGTTTTAGATGTATTCTCTTCGACCATTATATAATCAAATGGTCCTTCACTGGGGTCGATATAATCTTCCACAGTGGTGGTTCCTTCATTATCTGACATTTAAGTCTCCTACGTTTTAGGGATTAGTTGAGAAGGGGGCAAATTCATAGGAATCTACCCCCAGGGTTACACACAAATAAGGAGTATCAGTGTTGTAATTATAGTATAATTTACACTGTCATCGTTGACTTTTCCAATAACATATTTGGAAAGTTGAACGAAAATTCCTTGTTGTAAGGTTGTCCTGTTGCTAACTTGCGAACTGCATTAGCTATAAAGCTACCACTCATAAATGCGCAGTATGCTGTAGCCTTTGCAGCACAAGGTTCAGGAGATCCTTGACTATCTGAGTACCATGTTTTCTTGTATTTACCTACAGTCGGTTTATCAATGATATACTGTTGATAGTGCTCTGCCCCCATCCTGCCGTCTATTAAGTGTTTAGGCTTAATAGTAGGATTTGAGCATAAAGCTTCCACTGCTTGTAATCTTGCTGCCATAGAGTCAAAACCTAATATTGCAATGTCTGATTCTCCTTGAGGATAAAACTCTGAGAACCTTTCATTGTAAGTATAGATATTTGGGACACCTATAGATTCTAAATGATCTTTTAATGCTAAGACTTTAGGTTTACCTATATCATTAATAATATATTGTGAAACTCCAAGGTTTACATTCTCTACTGTATCCATGTCATATAAACAAAAGTTAGAAGCTCCCATTCTCGCTAATTGCATGGCAGTGGAGCTACCTATAGCCCCACAACCAAGAATATGAAAATGAAAATCCCCTAAATTGTTTACCAATCCACTTGATCTTTCATTAATCACTAGTATATACCTCCATAGCTTTGATTAAAATACCATTCATCTTTCTTATCATCAATTCCTTCTTCAGATAATACTGTAGCCATATCTTCAGCAGAATATAATGGTTCAATAAAGTCTTCAGACTTACGATGAATAACATCTTTCTTTAGCTGAGCTTCAGTTATCACATCATCTATATACCAATCATTAAGATTAAGATTAAATGCATTAACAATCCTCATCCAGCCTTTAAAATCAAGCTCACCAGCTGCAAACCTATAGTTAATAGATGTAACTAGTTCTATGGCTTTTTTAGCTTCCATATCTGAGTCTACATCAACAGCTTTGATTAAAGATGTCTGCTGAGGATTATATGGAGTGTATTTAGTTTGTTTATGATTCTTGCCATATACAAAATTACGTTTACTACATAACTTTTCAACATCATTCAATACTTTCTTAGGCATCTTTCTCTCTTTGCCTTCAAGTAGCTCAACCTTTGTATCTATATGCATCTCAAATGGCTTCCAGCATGAAACTCTAAATATATGCTTGCCTTTAAGGTTTATTACTAGAGCAAAGCTAAAATCACCATCAGAATATTCTTTAATGGCAGTTAAGTCTGTTCCTGACCAGAAAGCATCCATTGTGTGATGACTATGCCACCATACAAATCTAAAGTTAGAGTCCTTGTGCTTGACTCCAGCCTTAGTATAGTATAATGCAAGAGCATCTTTATCTAATATACAATTAGACATAGATATTTCTTGCTTAAGTATAACAGGATCTTGAAGTATCCAGTCTCCGTCTTCATCCTCTACGGCAACTAACATACCACCTATTTCTGATCTATGTTTATCATACGCTACTTGCGCATAATCATGCAGTTTTTGCCAGTTTGCCTCTGATGTGTAAAATGATTGATTCATTTTTACCCCTTTCTCTTATTAGTTTAAAATGATACTTCAGCATCATTATGTGCTATTTCAGCTTCATGATCTAGATCTGATTGATGAACTTGTATTGGTATACCTCTTCCTGATGCTGAATAAGCCTCTAATAGCATTCTTTCTAGCTCATTAGTGTCTCTTACAGGTTCAGATGATGCTACTTCCATTGGTATTATCTCAGGATTTATAGTTCTGTTAGGATAATGTTGATCTAACCAATCATAAAACCCAATTTCACCATTGTCATAGTCATCCATATATTCCATGGTATCACCATAACTCACCTCTCTAGCAAGAGAAGCCATTATATACATAATGGAGTCAGGCGCTACATTTACATTAAAATATGACCTTATACTAGATATCATATCATCAACATGAGCTTCTGCGGTACCCCAATTTCTATCCATTTGGTTTAATGCTCTATCTAACATGTCAGCATGTTCATTTGAATCAGCTAATCGTTCGAATGTATACCGTTTAGATATCATATAATTGGCTAATACTTGCTCTCTCATCGCTTTAACTTCATCATCCACAATAGTATAAGCATTTTCATATCTACTGCAAAGATCTCTCATTGTGCATTCATACATATCACAATAAGATTCAGATTGAACGATTGGTACAGTATACTCGCAGTTTCTAGATGAACGAAGGCTAAGGATTCCATCCATATCATCATTATACAATATAGCTGGAGATCCATGATACATTTTAGTATAATTGTTCAATGGTCCTGTTGTATTAATATTATAGAAACTACCCCACTTATTTAACCAAAACACAACTTCATCAAGCCTACCTTTAGCCATTGGAATTAAAATCTTATCTTTTAAATCTCCAAAGCATAAAGATGTATAACCATCTACATCATTTCCATATCCATAGTTTCCATCATAGTCTTCTAGATCAGGTGTATTCATTCTACTATAATCATCTACTAGGCTATGATCAATAAGCCTAGAGTGATAACCTCTACCACTACTTATGTATGGAAAATATAAACCTCTCGCCGTGGGTAGATACTGTCCACCTAGTCTATGACCATGATGCATATATTCATTGCCGAAGTTTGTAACTCTATCGGATATAACTGCACCGATTACTCTAACCAAGTCTAATGCAACAAACATTTTAACCTTGCCCGTTTTAATGGGTGCATAAGCATCATTATTGCCTATATCCATGTTAAATTCATCTACTTCAATGATAAATACAATATAATCCTTTTGCAATTCATCACCACCTTTAGCATGATAAACATTAAATGTATATGGATTATCACCATTATTTATGACTTCAGTTGTACTCATGATATTATTAAACCACTCATATGTACTTTCAGTTACAGATTCAGTGTTATCCTGAAATGTCATGTTGTTAGATCTTAATGTATATAACATTCCATCTATTCTTGTAACTGATTGCTTTAATTGTCTATAATACCAGTCATTATTAGCAACTTTAGTAAACGATGTCCTTACTGTTCTAGAAGATTTATCAAAGCCCATTGTCTTTAGTTGCAGTGCCTTTAGCTTCTTATAGAATCCTGGCTCCCATCTAAATGTTTTAGTACATCTAATATCTGTTCTAAATCTATGATTAAAGCTCTCAATATCTCTTAATACTTCTTCTTGTGGACCTACTATTACTCTCTCAGCTAGATTATTTAAGTCTATACTGTGGTCTGTAATCTTTGATTGTAAACTGTATTTCATTTTTCATCTCCTTTATGCAATGTATGCATCGTTGTCTTTCGATACCACGGGTCGGAAAATCATCATAAAACTCTATCCCTGATTGTGACCCATAGCACCAACGTTCCCATGTTCGCCTACATGATTGGCAAACTTTAACTCTTGATGTCGGATTTGCTTCTTTATCTCTAAGCCTTGGCATCTAATGCCTCCTGACAGTCAGAACATACCTTTTGTTCTAGTTCTGCAGCATATCCTACAATATAATCCCCGCATTCTAAACATACGGGCGCATCAACTTGATTCATATATTAATAATCCTTTCGTATTTGCTTCTACTTCACGTCCTACTGCTATTACTTCAGTCTTAGCCATATTAACAGCATTAATTACTTTATTTTCATCCCAATCATCTACTAATGCCCTAAATCTCTTGAATAATAAGGCAGTTAAGAATGCTTCTACGTCTTTATAAAAATATCTAGTCCCTCTTTTAATCATCTGTTCTTCAGTCACATGAGGGGGACCTGTTATTAATATCCATTGATGCTCATCTTTAGTCAGAATGCATCTACGGCTACCAACATCTGAATTTAGTGTTATTTTCTTATCAAGCAGCTTAATCATTTAATCTCCATATATGTGCGTTCTTACCATAGCTACTCTTCTGTAACTCATCGGTTTTAGTTAACTTACCAGCTTTAGTTAAAGTGTTTATAGCTCGTCTAATGCTAGTGATTGGCCATGCTTTGTTTAAATCTAAACATCTTAACTCTATATCTTCAGGTGAAAATCCATGAGTTGGATTCCATACAAACATTTGATATATTAACTCTTCTTGTTTTGCTGTTTGTATCCAAGATGACCTTAATTGTGGGCCAGTCTCTTCATTTGTGTTGTAATATGTCATTTCTCATCCTTTCCGTAATTTAATTCTCCAAATTTTGTTACTTTACCGTTTACCATCTTAGCAAACTTCTCTGCATGTTCTTCTTCATTGAAGAATTTACTTACATCTTCATCTGCAATGTTAAAATGTACTACATATCTGTATCTCATTTGTTCTCCTTGATTATTCTATAGCCACACCCCGTGAAAATCACATGGTCAGACGCAAAACCCATGGAATGTGGCATAGAAGTGATAATATATAGTAGAATTTATGCAGTTTCAGTGACCCTGTGGTATGAACTCACCTGATTTCTCCCGTTGTTTAATAGCAGGCACTATTAAAAACTATATATTATCGTTTCGGTTTACTTATCTCCGCCAGTCTTGTCATTGCTGACAGCAGCTACTAGATCACCATCTTGTAAGCTATATGAATTGCCTTTATTAGACCCATTCACTGCTACAGATGCTGAAGAACTGATAGTAAGCTCTTCTCTAAGCTCACATATTGTCTCTGATCTAACTTCTTGCTCTACGAAACCGCCACCGGCTAGTACTTTTATTGTTGGCATTTGATACTCCTTTAACTAGTTAACTTGTGAATTGCAGTCCTCACCTTCAGCCATATCGGGTGATCTGCTTTGTATTGCTTTTCGCAATTTTGTACTGTCCCAATTGAGACTTTATGCACTTCTGCTATAAATCTATACTTGTATTTATCAAGTATCCGCATTAATGCTATCTTTTTTCTTAACTTTTTTGGAAATGGTTTTCTTCCCCGCATCTTCTTCTCCTATTTTAGCTATTCTAAATAATCCTCTTACTTTATCTGGATTATTTTCATCAGTATGGTTTACAATTGCATCTACATACCCATCAAGATATGTTTCTGCCTCTATTTCTAGTGTAAACGGACGGAGAGGGTGATCAACGACCACCCCATCCCCATCCTTACAGGAGAACAAAACTGTATATTTATACTCAAATTCCATCAGCTTCTCCATTCTGACGCGAGTCATCCATTATTCTAGACACCCACTTCATATCACGTTGAACTCTAAGTTCACTTAGTCTTCGTTGAGTGGCTTCTATAAGTAATGGTGTGATTTTAACCCCATGTTCTGTAACATGTTGGTTCTTATTCTGAAGATATCTAAATTTCTTCAGTTGGTTTTGATAAAACTGAATTATCTCAGATTTATTAAGCATTGTGTGTCTCCTTTTCATTGTTGATTAAGTAGTATCTACCTGTTTCAATATTAAATCGTATATCATTATATTTATGAAAGTTACCCATTAATTCTTCGCAACATTGATTAAAGCTATGATGTGCAGACATATGATCTGATGGAGAACATAACCATAAATTAGATATATCATTGTTAGATTTATTCATATCTACATGATGAACCTGTTCATTAGGCGTTAATTTTCTTCCTAAATGTTCTTCCATTATAGATCTATGTTGATATATTTTTACTCTATGCATTCTACCTTTATATTTTCCGCCCAATCGTAATTTTCTAACCCTTTTAACAATGTATCCTTTTTGCGGTCCTTTAGTTTCCTTATACCAACCTTCATCATCTCTAGCTATCATTCTTGGGTTCCATTCATAACATTGAGTAAGTTTGTCTTGACATTTACGAGTACAAGTATTTCTTTTATGTTTACCTTCTTTTCTTTGGTGCTTTGCGCAGCTTGTTAAGCATTCAATTCCACATATAAAGCAAGTTACTGTAGTGCCATCTGGATTATATTCAGAATATATCGCTTGTGCTTTTACACCTGTTGATCCTACCCAAAATACTTCATGTCTTCCATCTTCTCTTAAATTATATGTTCTTGGATATTTTGTTGGCTTTCCCCAAGTATTTAAACTATTTTTTAAGTGTTCTAATAACATTTGTTCTCTCCTGTAATTGTGTAAGAGGCAAGACCTGCATCCTGCCTCGTTACGTTTAAAGTTGTGGTGCAGTGCAGCTTCTGACTATTGTGTCTGGATCTCCTAATCCGTCACCGTCATTGTCAACAAACCAAGCTTTTATACCTTCCCCTCCACACACACCACATTCATCAATATAATTGTCAGGACAATAGAATTTATCATCTATATCATCTCCGACTTGAACCCAATTGAGTGGTATCTCTGACTCTAGCATTGTAGTGTATGTTACACCATGCCAGAAGAATGTGTCATCCTTACCCTTCCAGGCTCTCATAATCTTGAAAGCCTCATCAAATGCTAGTTCATCTATATCTAATACCATAATACCATTAGTTACCTGAGGTTTAATCTTATACTCCTCGGTATCATAATAGTATTCATCTACCTCTTCAGGTTGTGTTGGTGCTGGACAATCTCGTCCCATATAGGCTAAGCCTATTAATATAGCACCCATTATAACCATACATATTATCATTATATTATCTTTTACTGCTTTCATTGTTACTCCTTTTGTTATTGTTTAAATAAATAGTTTATACATGCAGCTCCAATAGCTCCTAGTAATATTATAATCCAAAACCATATAAATATCATTGCAATAATAGTAATTATATCATTCATTATCTTCTCCATATAAGTATTC
>Ga0208669_1000219_pt1 | contig 23779 bp, 33 predicted proteins | sample 21_taG_FD_184095 | JGI IMG/M metagenome (GOLD analysis project Ga0208669, IMG submission 184095) | Marine viral communities from the Subarctic Pacific Ocean - 21_ETSP_OMZ_AT15319 metaG (SPAdes) (version 2) | ecosystem: Environmental > Aquatic > Marine > Oceanic | place: Pacific Ocean | collected...
AGAAACACCAGACTACAATAGTTTGGCAGATTTATTTATTAAAGCAACTAAAGATGACAGTTTGGGAACGGATGAAGACAGTGTTTATAGCATTTTACAGAAAATGAGAGATAAGGAAGACTTTGAAGCGTTTCAAGAGGAGTTAAGAGAGGGAATGTATAAAATGGATTTTTATGAAGTAGTTTGTGAGGGTGGGGTATGGCCATTTGGTAAGGTTAAAGAACTTCCTGATGGAGACCATGACGGTATCGATTCAGAATTAAGGAGATTAGGAGTGAAACCTATTCCTTGTTAAACGGTTTTAATTATTTCTAATTCTACTTCGGGATAATCTTTCATAGCTTCGGTCACTGACTTAATGTGTTTATCTTTATCTTCCCAAAACTTTACAGACTTACAATTTTTATATTTATCTAAAATTTTTCTAACACGATTGCCTTTATTACGGTCATCACTATCAATTAAATAATAATCCTCAAACTCATAACCCAATTTTTTAAGTAAAGTTTTTAAAGAATCTTTAACCCCAATAATTCTATTAGATAAAATGAGGAATAACCCATCTGGGTCATAATCCATTGTTCTTAAATAATCTTCTCTTGTTTTTTGGATTAGTTTGAAATTTAATTTTGGGTCTAAACTCTCTTTTTGGTCTAGGTATTGTATTGTTTCTTTGTAGGGTAGTTCGACAATTGTATTATCGAAATCAAATAGGTATATATTCATACGACAAAGATACTAAAAATATATTTATTAACCATTATTTTTTTATGTATATTTTTTATAATCTTGAATCCAATCATTTAGATTATATGTTGGTCTCCATTTTAACTTATTTTTTATTTTTGATGTGTCCGCTAAAGTCTCGAATGGTTCAATAACTTTATTACCATATATTTTATCTGTACCGAACATATCAGCTACTTCATTGATTGTGTAATTATTTCCTTGTCCCACATTATACACCTCACCATTAAATTTGTTTTCGTACTTACCACATAATATGTTAGCTTCACATATATCTAATACATTCACAAAATCTCTCTTCTGTTTACCGTCATTATTTATAGTTAGTGGTTGTTTATTTAAAAATTGTTCTTTAAATATTGGTAACACTAACTTGTATCCACCTTCATTATTCATTCTATTACCGTATGCATTAAAATATCTTAAAGATATAGTATCTACCTCATACAATTTAGAGTATAGTTTACAATATTCTTCACCAACTAATTTAGTTAAAGCATATGTTGACATGGGTTGTGTTTTATTAGTTTCTTTTGTTGGGATTTTTGTGTCACCATAAACTGAACTGCTTGATGAAAATATAAATCTTTTTATATCACATCTTCTAGCCATTTCTAACATATTTATAGTTCCTTTTAAATTTATTTCATTATAGAGTTTTGGGTTTTCAATAGATTCTTGTACTGCTGTTTTAGCTGCTAAGTGAAATATTGTGTCGACACCTGAAAACATTGGATTTACCTCTTCTATATCACATTTAATAAATTCTGCTTTGGGGTTTATGTTTTCTTTTTTACCTGTAGATAGATTATCTAATATGATAACCTCGACACCAATCTCTATTAATTTATCTACTAAATTTGACCCTATAAATCCTGCTCCTCCTGTTACAATTACTTTTTTCATTATAATCCCAATTCGTTATATGGTATATCTATTGGTTTACTTTTATCTTTTATTGTTTTCCAACTATCTAAGTCTTCCATAGTAAGTGGGTTATCGGATTCTGGTTGTATTTCTAATAACCATTTTTTATAGTGGTAATCGTCATCAGTAAAATCTTCTATGTCTTTGGTGAATCCTGTACCATATTCTTCTATAAATTTTTGATTCATTTTACTCATCTTCTTCACATTCGTCTATTTCTACATCGAAAGCCTTTCCACTTGTATCTGAAAATCCCTCACCAATTAATTGTAAACCATCATACCATATTTCTTGTATAATATCAAAAAGACTATCTGTAGTTTCAATCTGATTAACAACAAGTTTTAATTTCTTTATATCAAATTCTTCATCACTACCAATCTCAAACTCACATGTATCAAGTGTTCCTTTTTCCCAAGTTATAAAGCTTATCATAACACCGTCATCTAGTGCTTCTGTTGGGTAATCTTGGGATTTGGTTTGTATCTCTACATCATTAGTATCAAATTCATATTCTTCGTCATCAATTGTAACATATAGTTTACAACCTAGATTACCACCCATAAAATGACCTAAATCATCACAATCATACCATTGACCACGGTCTTCTAATACCTCTTCTAGGTCATTGGTTAATACTGATTCCATATCCTCATCATTTTCTTGACAGTATTCTCTTACTTTTTTTATTTCTTCACAGGTAAATTTACTACGAGTAATTTCGTGTCCTGTACCACCTACTATTATTTCTATTTTTTTCATATTATCTACTACTTTCCATTAATTGTTCTACATTCTTTTCACAAAAACCCTTACCATCCTCTCTTTTAATAAGTTCATATATAACTCCTGTAAGTTCAGATGGTTTTGAAAATACTTGTGTTAGTTTTGTTTCTTTACAAAATAAAGGTTCTTCAGTTAAAAATTCCATGTAACCCTTATCTCTCCATTCACCCATAACTTTTTCTACATCTTCTACTTGGTATGCAAGATGGTGAACTCCACCAATCCCACCTCTAGATTCTACCCAATCACCAACAATAGAACCTTTAGGTCCATCACTAACAAAAATTTCAGGTGGTGCATGAAGATTAAATCCTGGTTTAGGTGGAAAGGATATTAACCCGGTGTTAATGTTTATGTCCCAATCTTCTATATTTTTACTTCTTTCCTCAGGTGGTGTTAGTGCTATACAATCAGCTGTAGTTTTGTCTTTAAACGTGATTGTAAATTCATTTGCTATCTTGTAACCTAAAGTTTCATTTAAAAATTTTGCTGTTTTATATCTATCTTTTACTCTATATGCTATATGGTCTAGTCTCATTTTTTTTATTTAAAATCCGTATTTTTCTTTAACTCTGTCACTGATTGGTATTGGCTCTCCTTGTTCATCTATTCTAACAAATGTTATATTAGTACATAAAACAACACTCTGTCTCCCATTATACACATTATGTGTTCTAGCTTCCATTTTAATGTTTATACTAGTTTCACCTATTTTATCTATTTTGCCGTATATCTTAACCAATTGTCCTTCTTTGGCTGGACGATGAAATACACATTTATCTATAGCGACTGTTACCATCCTTGGAGTATCACAGCATTGGGAGGCGAATGCTGCAGCACTTGCATCTAACCAAGCTAATAGTTTACCACCAAATAGGTTTCCGTGAAAACCTAAGTCTGATTTTTTAACTGGATGTGTATTTAATAATTCCATAACTATTTAATTTTCCCAATCATCTGGGTATGTAGGTGCTGTTATTAATTCATATATTACCCAAACCCAAAATACAATAACTAAACCTATTATTATTTTCATTTTAAAAATTACCTTCAGCCACTTGACAACATGTTAAATTATTTTTTCTCCACATATCTACAACTTTTTTTCTATCATCAAAAACCATAAATAATTTATCTTTTCTTTCATTTAATGGCCATAATTCATCCAACCAATGTTTTTTTAATTTATCATCACTCATATATTTCCATTTATCTGTTGTCGGTCTCATTTTAAGGATATGATAAGGTACATTATATTTTTTCAACCATTCTTTAGTCGCTTCTTTAGTTGATTTACTTCTTCCTGATAAAATTGCTATGTTGAACCCTGAATTTTTAAACATGGTTGCCACCGTAATTATTTTAAGAAAAGGTTTATCCAAAGAAATGTTGTTAGGGTCGAAAAATTTATCCCAATCAATTTTACCATTTTCTTTAACACTTAATTTTCGTCGACCTTCAATGTCGGCCAATGTACCATCTAAGTCAAATATAACCCACATATCTTTATGTAATTCTTTTATTAAATTTAACATTTTAAATATATTATAACATTCCTAATTCTAGTAGAGTTTCTTCACTCATAAAACTTTTATCCCATGGTGGGTCAAATGTAATCTCTACATCACACTTAATAACACTTTCTAATTTTTCCACTGCCTCACTAATATCTACAGGTAAACTTTCAATTGCTGGACAATTAGGGCTAGTAACTGTCATTTCAACATTTACAAAAAACTCCTGATTATTACCTAATGACTCCTTAACTATAACAAAATAAATTAAACCTAAATCATAAATGTTAACTGGTAACTCTGGGTCATAAATGGTTTTTAAAACCATAATTGTTTGTTCCTCTACTATCTTAGTCGTTAACATTTATATAATTTTTACATGGGTCATATAGAGAGTAGTTGAGTGTTAATTCTTCTCCTGCTTTTATATCTGTTATGGTTTTCATTTTAAGGTATTCTCCACATTCATATAAAACACAGTTTGGGTTGTCTTTTACGTGATTTACAAAAGCTCCTAGTGCTGTCCTAATGTAGTTAGCGTGAAAGTCTCCACTATTATTTTTTATATGTGTTATACCCAACTCTCTACCTTTTTCTATAAAATCTGTAGTAAAAAGTCCATTACCTTCAATGGTGGATATTCCAATATATAATTCATCTGGTAAAGGTCTGTATGGTTTAATTTCCATCTTCTTGTATTTCATTAAATTTAACCTGCCAAGCTGCTTTTTCTATAGGACTTAATCCCTCAAACCACTCTTGGAAATCTTTATTTTTTATTTCTTTATATTTTTCCCAAACATCTTTTTTTAGTTGTTCTATAATGGTATCGTTATTTATAAACATTAATGGTTTATTCATTTTTATTATTTTTAATCTAGTAAGACCATATAGGCCTCTTTATTATTTATTCTAAACCATTCCAGGCCTTTATGTAATTCAGCTATCATCTGTGGTGTAGTCATCCCCATTTCTACAATCATCTGTGCTCCCATAATAAAATCGTACATAGAGAGTTCCTCTCCGTTGAGGGTGTATTCTTCCCCTGAGAAACGATTTCTTACTTTGTCACCTTCTTTATATACTTCACCATCAAACCATTCTGGTAATTTACTTTCTTTCATCTTTATTTTTTTTATCCCATTCGTTTAAATCCTTCATAAACTTTTTATGATTTTCAACTCTATGTCCTTCAGCTATAGCATACCTACCTAATAAAACTATAACACCTATAACCCCTAATAATATTAATGTTCCCATATTACATATATTCATTTACCGCTTCGTAAATTAGTTCTTGTTCTTCTTCATTAAACTTATCTTCACCTTCTATAAAAGTGGCATCACCACCATGTTCATCACTATATTCTTCAACTATAAATTTATGTTCACCATAAGAACCATAAGCTTCAAATTTAAAAGCAAACCAAGTTTCATAATTATTTTCAACATATACTTTGTCATCCCCAGCCTCCTCAATAGAATCTACGTAAGTCATATCATCTAGTTGTTCGAAAATAACATCTTTATCATCATCAGTGAAATTTTCTTCACCTTCCATGTAAACAAGTTCTCTATCATCATTCATGTCTTGCATACTTGCTTTAAAATCTTTTCCTTTATACTTCCCTATGTAAGTATGTTTGCCCTCTTCATGGGTCTTTACTTTGTCATTGATTACTACTTCTGCCATTTTATTTTTTTTTAATAAGCTTTTATTTTTATTCTTTTTTCCCACTCGTCTTTCGAGTGTTTTATGCCGTATAGGTAATATTCGGAAATATCTCGTTCCTTATTAACTACTGCTGGTCCTTTGGGGTTGTGTGTTTTTAGTTTACCACTACAATTTAAAGCGTGGATAAGTGTTTTACTGCCATCATCTTCTTCCCTCGTATATTTTTTTATTGTGTATTCTTCTGCCATAATTTAAACTAAATTATATTTTTTTATAATCCTCTTGTCAATGTTGGTTGTGTTACCTTCTTTTTTAAGGATTTCGTATATTTTTTGTGCAGCTAGTTTGATGTCTTTCATCCCATCTTCTAACTTTGTTTTATTTTTGTAAATCATAACCTCTACGTTACCTGGTGTTTTAACTATTTTACCACCTATTCTTTTAGAAGTTTCTCTAGTGATTTTTTGTCTAACTTCATAATTTACCATTTTACAGATATGGTGACCTCTTTTTTCCATTGTTTTACTTCCTCCCATTTTATTTATTTTTTTTAATATTATACAATTTCTTTTTTCATCATTTTGCCGTCCCAAGCGATAATCTCTTCCATTTTCCATTTTGCACCATCATATGTTGGTGCACCTACTGGTCCTCTCTGAACTATATCTAACTCTAACTCTCGGGTCCAAGAGGACATCCATAAGAATGTTTTTTTACGTTCTATGATATACTCTACTCTACCTGTTAACCTATTTTCTTCTCTTACTATTCTATACATGTTCTTCTCCTTTTTTTATATAATTATACCACCCTACTGCTGCTATCATTATTAATAATATAGACCCCATTGTATATACTAGAAACCAAGGTGTGTGATGTTCAATCCATATAGATGGAGCTCCCATTAAGACCAACCAAATTAAAAATATCATTCCAGTATTATTTTCCAATTTTCTTTCTACTTTTACTGTTCTTTCTATATTAATTAATCTACTTAATGCATCTTGCATATCTTTACCATAAGCAGGTTGTGTGTGTTTAGTACCATCTTTCTCACCTATTGTTACCATATACTTAAGATAACCTGGATTATTTTTACTTTTTTCTACTAGTCTACACTCTAGAGCTCTTCTTCTATTAAATTTATGTTTATGTTTATTTGATTTCATAATGTTTAATCGTTTTCATACCAAACACCATACATTGGTATTGTTTTACCTTCTACAATGTCTCCATTGGAATTTCTAATAGGTACATTACATAGTAATTTCTTTTCTTTTACTGTTGGTGAGTTGTCAGCTGTTTTAGCTTGATATCTTGGATTCTTTGAATTTAATTTTCTTTTTTTAGCCATTTTTTATTTATTATATTTTTTATACTCTGTTTATGGTACAAATATACGAATTTTTTTTTAATCAAATAGGTCTGATAGAAATATTTTTTCTTCTTTATTTAATTTGTCATACCAATCTGTAAATTCTACACCACTTTTTTCTTGGTACCCGGTTATTAATTCCTTGTATTTAGCCCCAGATATCTTTCCAAAAATATTGTTATCCTCATTTTTTGGTAAATTACTTTTATCTATTATAGATTTTTTTGGTTGGTCAACAATTGGTGTTGTGAATATCATTCTTACTTTTTCACCCAACTCAGAATCGTTAGGTGTCTCCATCACTAAGTCTCTTATGGAATCTATATTTATTTCGTTTAACCACCTATCGTTTCTACTGTGTTTTGATTCTAAATTCTTCATACTTTATTTTTTATTTATTTTACTTGAGGCGTAGTCTTCAAACAAACAAGGTATCCAAGCATGTACAAATAAAGCTAAAGAACAACTCATTGCTACCCACCAATGTTCCCAATAACCAACACCTTTCTCTTTTAAATGTTTTATTTTAATCATATTACCTTTCACTAATTCTTGTACTACCAAACTCACCACTAGCAGATGCTGCGGACATTTTTGGAATTGGTTTATCTGTAGGTCCACATTCACATAATTTTTTATTAGCAACTAATGATGAAGCTTTTAATAAACTTTCAAAAGTACCAGCGTCTGACCACCAGGATTCTAGTAGTTGACAGGACATTAGACCATCTCTAACATAAAAATTATTAACATCAGTAATTTCCAATTCACCTCTATCTGACGGTGTTAAATTTTTTACGTAATTAAACACTTTATTATCATAAACATATAAACCTGTTACCGCAAAATTTGATTTTGGTTTTGTAGGTTTTTCTTCAATAGAAATCACTTTACATTCACTATTTTTTTCTAATTCTGCAACACCAAAACGTTCCGGGTCGTGGACTGATTTTAAAAATATTCTAGCCCCACTTTCATAACCTTCCATACTAATATCATCATCAAATATATTATCACCCAAACATACCGCTACATTAGATGCTCCGACAAATCTCTCAGTTAAACTTAAAGCGTGAGCAATTCCACCAGCCTCATCTTGTATTTCGTATGATAATTTTAAACCCATATCTCTTCCACTACCTAGTAGATTTAAAATATCACCACAATGGTCTCTACCAGAAACAATCATAATGTCTTTACATCCCATTTTTTTAAGTGTTTCTAATGGATAATATATCATTGGTTTGTCATAAACAGGTAGTAAATGTTTATTTGTCACTTTAGTTAGTGGATATAATCTACTTCCGGTACCTCCAGCAAGTATAACACCTTTTAATCTTTTTGCCATATTATTTTAATTTATTAGTTTTTATTACATATAATAATAGTAAAAATTCACTTTTACATCAATATATCTTTTATATTTATTTTTTCTAGAATTCCATCTGTTATCTCCTCAGCTACATCATTCTCTCTTCCTTCTTGGTAAGCTGTCACTACTCTGTCACTAAAATCATCTGTAGTAATTATTGCGTCTATCTTACCCAAACCTTCTAACCCCATTAGTTCTCTCACACCTAGTATACCTCTATGTGAGAAAGCGTACACTATCTTTTCTTTATCTATGTATCTTTTATTAAACCCCATTTAAAATTTCATTTTTGTTAAACCTACCTCTTTCCAATCATAATCTTTAAACCCCTTATCTCTTTCTAATGATACCGCGTGAGCTTTTGTTTTACTACCCTCATCGTTAATTAATACTCTACCTGAATCAGCATAACCCATCAATAAAATATCATAAGGTATTCCAAATCTTTGTAAATCTTTTTCAGTCTTTTCTCTTAAGGATTCTCTTCTACCAGTTATGATTATTATTCGGGAACCTTCCATTTCCCACTGATTCATTTGTTTTACAACACCTGGGAGTATTTCTACTCTATTATTGGTTACTTCTGGTGTACCTCCTTGGTACTTGAAGATTGTTCCGTCTATGTCACAAATTATCGTTTTCATTGTATTTTTATTTTATGTTATTCCTGAAAAATTAAGGCATAGTTGATTTTCATCTGCTGTATTATATGATTTTACAACACCTCTTTTTGGGAATTTATTACTTACTTTAATTTTTCTTATGTGTGGACTTACAAACTGACCGTTTTGTCTGTAATACCCTTTTATAAAAACTTCTTTATATATACTCACTTATTAGATTATTTTATTAGCAATATAACCTAAATTACTAATTAATTCAAGTATCAGACGCCATTCTTTTATACTCCTTCGGTATTATCTGCTCTATAACATTCACTAGAACAATATCTAGTGTCTTCTTCTAGAGTATCACCACAAAACCCACATTCACATACACCTATAGACATAAGTTCTTCAAGTTTATTTTCAAACTCTTCTCTCAATTCATCTTCATCTATATAAACACCCTCACTATCATAGTCATATGGGATGGATATAAAAATACCGTCCTCTAATAATTTTTCATCTTCCTTACTTATTACCATTTTATTTTATTTTTTAGTGAACCAGGAAGGATTCGAACCTTCGACCGTCAGCTTAGAAGGCTGATGCTCTATCCAGCTGAGCTACTGGTCCATTCTTTTTACAAATATAAAATAAAAAACCCTATAAACCAAGTAGTCTATAGGGTTTTTAACGAGGGAAGTTTATATTATCTTGGTTTTCTAGTGTTTGACTTATTATTTCTATTAATGTTTTTAGATTTATTAATATTAGTCCTATTTGTATTAGACCTATTAATTTTAACATTATTTTTATTTATTTTGTTTCTATTAATCTTAACATTATTTTTGTTCGTGTTAGTTCTATTAATTTTAACATTAGTTTTGTTAACATTAGTCTTTATATTTGTTCTGTTTGTCGTTGGTTTAACCGTTCTAACATTAGTTCTATTAGGTTTAACAACTACTGTGTTAGTTGGTTTATATGTTCCTCCTCTATTATTACTAAATTTTGGTCCTCTAGGTTTACCAATATAGTATCCTGTATTACATGTAACGTAAACGTGTGTAGAAATAGTGTAGGTGTAATGAGGTCTTAGGGTGTAGTAGTACCACCATGGGTACATATGTCGTACACCATAATAATAATAATAGTCATTATAAAACCCCCAATAAGGTAAATCATTATAGTAGTAGACTTGGGTTGAGTGTTCTTGTTTGTTACAACATCTATGGTCTGAAAGACATACGTCACCTCTTTCCATTAATTCACAATTATGTTGTGGTGGAGAATAACTACTTTCATATATATAACAGCTACTTAATAATAACATTATTAGTACTATGGTTGCCCAGGCGTATCCCATATATAGGTAGCTTTGGTAGTATTTAGATTGGTTGTCAAATTTAGTCATTATTCTTCTTTTTTATTTTCACACCTTATTTCAAATGGGTTTGGTGGGATAGTTGGTGTAAATCTTTCGGTTAATAGTGAACCCATTCCTCTACCACCCAACTCATCTAAATCTTTTACTTCTTTTAATTTGTCATGGATAGTTTTCAACATAGTTAAATTATTATATGTTGGGCTATAATTTCTAGTTTCTATCTTATCTAACTCAAGAGTTGTTAAAAACCCTTCTAACCACATTCTAAATTCTTTACTTGTCATATTTGTTTTTTAAAAAAATATAATAAATTACAGGTTTTGTCAAATTATTTTTCATTAACTATAATTTCATTTTCATTATTATTTATATGGTCTAATGTTTCTTGTGGAATTCTACACCCATTAACAATATCTATTGGTAATTCTTGTAGTTGGTATTTTTGTTGATATTTTAACAAAGCTGTTATTGTACTTGGTTGTGTTAAATCAAAAAGTTTCAGTTCGTCTTCTGTACCACCTATAAACCCCCATTGCCATAATTTATGTATAGTTTTGGCGTCTTCAATACGGTCTTTTTGTAATTTTTTGTGACAAGCTGGTAGTGAAGCTAATATTTCTTCTTTTGTTTTTACTTCTTCTTCTGTCCCAACATCACCACCTTGATTTAACCAAATTAACAGAGCTAAAGGGTCATCATCCATAACTGGGTCAGTACTAATTGCTTCACATGGTTTATAATCAAAATCACCACCACCTCTAACATATATTTTTGGACTTACATATGAACCATCTTCATATACTTCATAATGTAGATGTGCTCCTGTTGAGTTTCCTGCTCCGGCTTCTCTGTAGTAATCCTCACTAACTCTAGCAGCATTGTCAGCGTCAACTATTTCACCATTTGCATTTTTTTGTTTACGACTACCATCAATTTTTGATGCTGCTCCACCTGTTTTACCTATTTTGTCACCCTTTTTTACGGTAGCTCCTTCTGTTACTGAAACTTCACTTAAGTGACAATAAACTGTTTTTAGTTTTACTTCTTTACCGGTATATGGACTTATAAAAGTACCACTGTGATTAATTTTTACTTTACCACCACATTTACCACCTGACTCTATAAAATCAGCTATCTCAATTGTTCCGTCAGCAGGTGCTATAAGTTCAATTCCACTATCCACTGTTAAGTCTATACCACCATGACTTCTTTTTCCACCATCTCTAGAATCACCAATATCTCCAGTAATAGGGTCAGTATCTGCACCTACGTAAGGTAAACACAAAGTATTGTATTCTTCAGTTTCTTCTCTTAATATTTTTCTAATTAACTCTTTCATTTTTTTGGACAATATTTTTTATGTTCTTCATCGTTCCAAACATACCCATCTCTTGTGGTTGGTGGGTAAAATTTATTTATATTTTTACACCTACTTCTACATCCTCTACTATAACTACATCCTGGTTTTTCATTATTAGGTATCTTACTTTTTTCTCCAGTACCTTTACAATAATCTCTCATCATTTCTTCCGCATCCCAATTGTAATCTTCACCTCTTTTCATACAAGCCTTAGCAGAATTTATTAATGACATACCAATAGCGAATTCTCTAGGTGTTGTCCATTTATTAATAACATTACCATACTTACTTTTTTCGAATGTTTTAATAAATTTATTATGTATAGCTTTATTTTGAACTTTTTCACTGTGGGGTCCATTCATGAATTCTACCATCCCGTCTTCCCACCAAGGATATTGTAATTCTTTACCATCCACTCTTTTACTAAAATCTTGTAGTTCTTTTACACTTTTATTAAAGTATTTTTGGGTTAGGTCTTCACCCATAATCTTATATAATTTTGCAAACCCACTTGTTGTCCAGTGTAAAGCACCGAAAGCTGTTTCTCCTTCTACATAATCTAAATAATCATAAGTTTTTTTTGTACTACTCTGTGGGTAGGCTAATACATTTTTCCATAAATCTACTGCCATTTCCTCAGTAAAAGCCCCACCAGACTCCATTAAAAGTTCCTCCTTTAATATATTTCTAATTAAATCTTTCATTATTATTTAATAATCATCAAAATCAATAGGACTTAACTGGTCCATTGTTTTAGTTAGTATATCACCTTCTTTATATGTATCACCATTATTCGTTACTATGTATGTTATAGTTGTTCCCTTATCGTCTGGCAAATCATTTATATCTTCTATAAAACCCTCACTCTTATAGTGTGTACAACCTGGGTTTGTGTTCACAACAGGCTCTCCAATATGTGGTTCATTAGAATGGCTTGTAAAATTATCTCTATGTTCATATAAACCTTTATTTTTATATTGGTCTATAAGTTTTTGTACTTGATTTTTATACTTACACGCAACACGCATCCCTTCTTCACAACCATCCCAAGTATTTATGAGTTCTTTTAACTCACTCAATATATCATTCTCTACCGGACTTGCTTTTATTTGTTCTTTTAAACTACCTTTTCTACTTGTGTTATCCTCAATCCTAACCAAGTTTGGTTCACTTATAACGTCATTATCAGTTATTTCACTTTCCACAACTTCTCTATGGAAATAACCATTGGGGATGGTACTTTGGTACCAGTCTTTTTCCCAGTCCCACCAATGATATTCACCATCGTCATCATTATACACTGCGTTTATTACATCTTGTTCATCAAAAGCCTCCACTAACACATCATATTTATATACAACATATTCATTTTCACTTTCGCTTAGTCTTACAATATATGTCTTTAGATTTCTTTCCGTTAAGTCCAAATATGATTTTATGGTTCCATCTCTTAAACCTTCCTTATTATCATATGCTAACCAAAATATTTCGGATGCACTCAAATCACCTAAAGAAGTTAAACCAACTAATTTAGATGTTTGTTCTATTACTTGTGTTCTCTCCCATTGGTCAATATCACCTCCTGCCCAAAAATCAAACTCTTTATCACTCAATTTATTTGCAAGACTTTTAGCCACAATAAAAAATTGTTGTGCTGTTCTTTCTACATTATTTTCTTTTATAATATTTTTAATGATTTTTTTCATTTATAATAAATATTAGTTTATGTAGTCTGTTTTTTGATTCATGGATAAAGATAACCATTCTGTTATTGCTTCTATACCTTTTTGTATATCACTCTCTTCAAATGTCCCAGATTTTACACCATAATTTACAAATTCCACAACTGGGTCTATTAAATGTGACAAAGTGACATAATCTTGAGGTTGTTCCCTGTCAATAAGTCGGTAATAATTTCCTTTATGGTCTTTTATCTCACCAGATTCTGCTGGTGTTAGTGAAAATCTATGGGATAGGAACTTGAATATGTCTGATTTTAACATATCCCCTGTTTTCATCATTACTTGTTCTTCTACTGGACCTATCTCCTCACCATCATATCCCCAATTTTCTAAATCTTCTTCTATATCCTCTTTTTTGGATTCATCCATTCTTAGAAAATCTGCATTAATTATATCTGAATCATGTGTTTCATAGTCACCCCAATCAACAGTTTCCATTTCACCACCCCAACTATAAAAATCTTCATCAGCTTTTTCTCCCGCATCATCTTCATCATAACCTAACACCTCTGCATTTCCACTTTTAAACTCTACTTGAGTACCTGTTTCTTCTCTGCCAACACCATACCACTTTAACTTAGCTTTTATTGGATTGGGTAATTTACCATAATCAAAATCATATTCTTCCACTGTATCCCAATTGTCGTAAGCCCATTTTGCATATCTGGAACTTCTAACCCATTTTTCAGGGTCATTTCCGTTAATTACAATACCAAATAATTTCATTATATCTAACCACTTGTCTCTAGCTTTTCCCCAAGCATCACTAGTTCCCCACACTTCCATGAGTTCGTCCTTAGTGTATCTTTTAGTTAAATAATTTAAAATAACAATATCTTTAGGTGTAAATGTACCATATTCAATCCCTGATACATCGTCTTTTGATGGTTCTTCTTGTTCGTTTAATTTTAAATCATTTTGTTTCATATAATGTTTATATAGTTTATCACCTATTTTTTTACCAAATTTATTATCGGAAGGGTAATGTACTTTTGCCATTAATCTACCATCACCAATATCGTCACCCAATATCATTAACTCCTTTTTATACTCAGGGTACTTTTCTGATAAATATCTACCCATAAACCTTCCTCTTAATGCATGACCTGATGGGTATGATGGTGTTGAAGCGGTATCTAGTGTGGTTGGTTTTAATTTTATTTTTTTCTTTTCTGCTATTTGTTCAGGTCTAGGTCTATTATAGTGGTATTTTAGTTCTAAAATTATTCTACTCAAACCTTTCATAGCTTTGTTTACTTCTTTTTTAGGGTACTCTATATCTTTAGTTTTTAAAAAATCTTCAAAATGTTCATGTATATCATCCGTAGTATCTACAAATTTTTTGTTTACCTTTATTTTTTGTACTTCTTTTATTTCATCTTCTGTAACTTTGGAATCGTTTTTTGGTGGGGGTGTATTTTTAAATTCTGTTAAATTAAACCCTTTAAAGTTACCCAAAGTATTATCCATTTTTTGTAAATGTTTTTTCCTAGGTTTTTTTATATAAACCATATCATTTATGGATTCACTTATAATATTAGATTCGTAAAATAGATTATCTCCGTCTATTCTATTTACCTCTTCTTTATTGTCAATAAAATATTTTGGGTTTATTTCTTTTATCACATTATCTATCCACCGATTATAAGTAAATGGAAAAGGTTTTTGTAGTACATTATTTTCATACTCCATTTTAACTAATCCCAACTTAACTATTTGTTTATCTATTTCTGATAACACTTCATCGAACTCTTGTCCACAGTCATTACAATATTGGTCTGCTGTATACCTTTTATCCCTTTCTAATTCTAAACCAGTATCAAATGCGTCTGGGTCTTGTTTCCAACCACCATAACAATTATATTCTAGACATTCGATTATTGGGGTGGCTTCTTTAATAAGTTTTTCTCTCCAAAAGTTATTTAAATATTCTGTAAACTTATCGGCAGGTATGTTTAATTTATCATCATTAATTTTTGGGTTATTTGTAAAAGATGGTATAACTTCTTCATTAATTGTTTTTCTATCAACTTTATTTGCCATTGGTATGTCACCGTAAATCCACGTATCTCCACGGTATAAATTTTTAATGTGAAATATCGGTACTCCACGTGAATCAAAAGTTCTTACTGTATCGTAGTCAAGGTCTGGAGATACTAAATCATAAATAACATTATTCTTATCTACGCCAGATACGTTTACTACTTTATAAATTTTAAATCTTTCTGGCATATTTTTATGTTCACCGTCCACATCAAGTACTCTTACCAGGTCACCAACTTCTAGTTCAGGATTTATTCCCGTTTCTATATGTTCGTTTAGTCCTTCTCCTCTTAAAAATCCTGGTCTTAGTATCCATTGGTCACTTCCACCATGAGGACCTTCTGGTGGGAAAATATATAATGGTCTCATACGTCCACCTCCAGCTAACATCGCCCCTGTTCTCTCTTCATCTGTCATACCACTAGGTTCTATTTGATAGTAAACCGTATAATCATTTCTTATATCATAGATTTTTGATTTTTTAATCCCCACAACAACATAAGGTTTATATAATTCTGGTGCCCCGAAATCATGAATCCCTTCAGTAGAAACTACTAATATCTCATCACCTATCATTAACTGTGGATTTAAGTTTTTAGTTTGTCTTAATGTTTTATGTTCAGTAACTACATCTTCCTTATCTAAAATCCAATCGTGTATCCAAGGGAATAATGATTTTACCCATTTATCTACACTATCATCATATGGGTCGTTTATAAAAATATCATATTGGTCTTCTGGTAATAAGAAATAATGATAAGGGTCTTTTGCTTTATGCCCACTATATTTTTTCTCTATGACCACATATGGTTCGAATAATTGTGGTTCATGTTCTCTGAAGGGGTCTCTATATCCTGTTGGTGTATCCCTTCTACTCACTACAAGTATTGTATCACCTTCTTCTAATTCAGGGTTTATGTATTTGGTTTGCCTTAACGCTTCGTTTAAACCAATATTAAACGGTTCCTTACTTAAATTAGGTTTATTAACAACTTTTTTAACCTTTTTAGTTCCTTGTGGTATTGCTGTTTCACTTTCTTCTGGCGATAAATCAGATAAATGTACGTTACCCCTGTGTTGGTGAATTATATCGAATCCATCATCTACAAACATATCTGTAACACCAATATTGTCAGTACCATCAAATGTAAAGAATTCACCTTGTTCTCCGGTGTGTTTTTCTTGGTCTTTAGCAACCCCTTTACTGTATGTTTCTTTCTTTTTCATATTACTTTAATTTCATCCAAAGTTTTACTAAGTCTGTAGCAAATGGTCTCATTTGTGATTCTACTCTTACGGTTGATGGGTCTTCTTTACTATCGAGTAACATCATAAGAACTGTATCTCTAACAGTATCTGCATTATCTAAAAGATATTTTGCCTGTTTAATTCTTTCATTATCCCAATAACCTTCATCTTCCATTTCAAGGTATTCTATTGGTTCTTCCAGTAATTCTGGATGTTTTAAATCTAAATATTTAGTTAACCACCTAGAACCTGACCATAGTAAATCAGGTGATTGAAACATATTAATTATACCTATATTTTGTAATACGTTTAGAAAGTCAAATACTTTTCTTCTTCTTTCACTCGTGACACCACTTGTTTTTTTAAGTAGTTTATATAACTCCCAATGAGGTATGTTTGTATTTTCATTTAGGGGTTTTGTTTCACCTTGTGGTGTTATTACTGTTGGTTCGTATGTTAGTTCACCAAGTCTATCTGCTAGATTTTGGTTAATATCAATATTAGGGTGCCAGTAACCATCGAAGAATTTAGTTTCTACATCTAAACACTCACCTCGTTTTCCTTCACAATAATCCCAGAATCTGTATTCCTCTTCCATTAATTGGGCAAACAAATAATTCATAGGATTATAATGTTGAAAATCTACATCCATTAAAATACCTTCTAAGGTTTCACTGGAGTAGTCTGGGTGATATTCAAATGTTTCCGTATTATCCCATTGGTGATTTACATAATCTCTTAAATCTCCTTCAATGGTCCAACTCTTACTTCCATTATTATCTGTATGCAATTGTCCGTCAGCCTGAAAATGGTCAGCTAGTTTATCTTCTATATCTTTGACCATACCATTCTTAACAGCATATTCATGTTCATCATTATTTGCCCATACTATAAAGCTTTGAATTTCATCTATATCTTCTTGATGTTTTTCTATTAGTTCATCAACTTCTTCACTAGAAGAATTTTCGTTTAACATATCTTCTGCGACTGACTGGGGTACCCCACCAAAAATTTCACTTATAGTTTTCCAGTTATCCTCGTCAATTTGGTCTGTCATGTAGCTATCCCACTCATAATTGTACCAATCTTCGTAATCCCAAAATGAATCCTTACCACAGAGATATTCTTCAATGTACCCTAAATCGTAATCCCTATTATTTGTATCAAATAACTCTTTTAAGTCATCACATTCAAATGTGTATGATACTGGAATAGGTTTTTTTGTATTTCTTATATATCGTTTTACTATGTAGGTGATTGGCATTGACCCTGTTGGAATTCCCAGGTATTTAAATAAACCTAAATTTACACCCTCTTCATCCCATTTATCAAACAATGCCTTAATTACTCTATCAGATACTGTTTTTTCTAACCATTGTGCTTCACTCTTATCTTCATGTGCAGTAAACTCAAACTGTCCTATTGGGAATGCACTTAGTTGGTTATCTTGTTCATTTATTTGGTCTTTTTTTTTATGTATCATGAACGTGTCTATACTGGGGTATAGTGGTAAGTTTCTTTTTTCACCTCCGGGTAACTCCCAGGTAACTAATATTCTTTTTTCCCATGGGTCGGTATCAAAGCCTACAACCTCACCATATGTCCCTACTGTGATACCTTGTGGGTCATCCATGTATATTAATCTTATTATATCACCAACTTCAACATCATGTGGGTTTGTGTGTTTCCCTCCTGAATAACTATGTGCTCTACGACTACCCTCCACTAACTTTTGTGAAATAACTTCTTTATTTACCATAGGCATTCCTTCTCTACTACTCTTCAATCTTTTGTCTATTTCACTATATAATTCCGAATATAAATTAACTAATGGTGGTAATAAGTCGTCTTCATAATACATTAATTCTTTACTACCATCCATCATAGTTTTTACACGTGGTTCTAATATACCCATATTTTTTAATATAGATTCTAACTCCGTTCTTATGTCCCATATTCTACTATAAGCATCACTACAACTCTCAGATAATATATCTTCTACACTTTTATTAAGGAATATCGGACCATCAAGAGAATGCCAATCCTCTGAATTCTCAGGTCTCATATCTTCAAAACCTAAACAATAATACATAAACTCTTTTATATGTGGTTCTAACTCTTTTATTATTCTAGGTTTTATATTTTCAACTGTTTTATCAAAAACTTCTTGTGGAACACCCAATCCATGTGGGGTATCTGTAATTGTTTCTACCAGGTTATCCACGTAATCTATTTTTCCTTCTTCGGTGATTATACCGTTTTTATTAATTTCTTTTATAACAGTATTCAACCACTCTAAAACTACTTTTTGTTTGGGTTTATTTTCTTTTATAAATCCTAGCTTAGTTAAGCTCCCTTGTAATTTATTAATATCTAACTCTTTGTTTTTTTGGATACTGTCTATGATTGATTCTTTAATATTTTTATTTAAGTAGTGTTTTAGTGTTTCTACTTCTAAAGTTAAACCTTTATTGTTTAAATTTTCAAATATTGTATTGTTATAGTTTTTATTACTTATATCAATATCTTTTATTTCAAATTCATGAACATTTAGTTTATAGTTATAATCTTTTCCCCACACTTCACAGATTAAATCGTTTACTTGGTTGTAAGTATTTATTTTTTTGTCACTTTTATTAAGGAATATCGGCACTAGATTATGGTCTAAAACTAAGTTAAACTCATTGTCTACCCATTTTTTAATAGATTTATTTATTCGACTTAGTTGGTTATTTTCTCTTATTCTACCTACCATTTGTAATTCAAAATCTGATTGTTTTTCAAATTTAATTAAATCACTTAAATTAACTACTTGACCTTCTTGGAATGGTATTTGACCTGACATCATACCACTACTTGTTTTTATAGTTTTAATGTTTCCACTAGGTGACATATATATAATAAATCTTTGTGTTGGCCTTCCCCATCCACCACTTCTAGTAAAAATGGCTTTTACCAAAATATTATCAAATTTACTCAAATCTAAATCATTACCATTATTACTTCGTATTATGTGTTCATTTAAACTTTTATGGATGTGTGTATTAGTAATCTCAAAATTGTCGGTTTCATAATCACCAGCATCACCATATTCCATATGCGGGTCATATTCCCACCAAGACTGATGAGCTTTATCCTCTGCATCATCTTCATCCCAAGCTGCAATTAATACAGTACCTTCTCTATATACTCGCTCCCAACCACTTTCCTCACCATTAGTCCAATAAAGTGATGGCCATTCTTTAAGTGGGTTAGTTACTCTACCAAAGTCTATAGAGTCGTCATCAAAATCTTCAGCCCTTGCTGCATCTAAATTATCTAAAATCCATTTAGCGTATCTGGTTGATTTTGTAAATAGTTCACCGTCTGCCTCTTCTTTATCCGAATTTAAGTTAATCCCAAAAAGTTTTATGTGTCTTTCCCACTTATCATACAACTCTTTAGACATTGAGTAGTAGTCATTGTCTATTAATTCTTCTAGTTCACTTGCAGTAAAGGTTTTATATATGTAGTTTAGTATTGTTATGTCTAACTTTGTAAAGGGTGTATTATCTAATGTATTGTCTACCACCTCAACTTCGGTTTGTTCTTTTAAGTTTTTTTGTTCTAAATCTGTTTTAACTGGTAAAGGTGGATTTAATAAAAATTTCTGATTTAGGTAATCTCTTAATTGGTTTTCAACAAACCATTCTGGTACTGGTTCATTATTTGGTTTTGTTGCAGCAACTTCAGCTACATACCTAGCAAATTTAAGTTTATATTTATCTTTAATCATTGACATCAAACCATCTGAAATAAAGAAAATCTTACTTAGTGGGTCATCACCTAATGCTACATCAGGAATATAATCGCCTTCCGCAACATCCATCGCCTTTAAAACAGCTTTACCCCACCAAGACTTATACCCTCTAGTGTCGGTAAGAGCTGGTGTAATTATCTTATTAAAAGCTCTAGTAACCGTAACACCTACAGCAGCTAATAGAATTTGTGGAACAAAAAATGGTACTATTCTCCATAAAGATTTAAAGACACCTCTAGAAATATCAGCCCCTATTCTTTTTCGAGTAGCAGCTTCTACTAATTCTTTTAGTTGACCAAATGTTATAGGTCCTTGTGCAGAACAAAAACCTTTTACTTTACATATATTATCAGTAACATCACTAGATGGTGCTACAAATCCTTTACTAGGGTCAGTTTTACCCCCTTCATAATCATAAACTGGTTCGATAGTTGGTTCTTCTATGTCACCTACCAACTTATCCCATTCTTCATCTTCACCTTCAAACTCTTCTGGTTCTATTGGGTCTAGTAGTCCTTGCCCAAACACATCTGTTTCTTCATTTAAATCACCTAAATATAAACTTTTATTTAGATAGTATAATTCTCTTTCTACATCCATTTCATACACATTGAGATTTTCTATTTCACCATCTTCACCATCATGGAAGTAGTCCCAGGTAGTCCTATCGTCCCAACCATTATCCACTTCGTCTTTTTCTCTCATGTAAATTACTTCTTTCTCATGATTATTTAGTACATCCTCATATAAATCATCAATAGTATAGGTATTTGGTATTAATTCTGGGTTGAATAGTGTCCGGGTTACATCACCTAGAATAGGGTAAAAGTACACTTCTATTTCCTGACTCTCCCACTCCACACATTCACAGTCATCATCCCATCCATAATCACATTCTTCTAAAGATGTATTTCCTTCCTTATCTTCCACTTCTTTTGAGGCATTACGACACTGACACTCATTACCACTTTCTTCACCCACACCTTCATCATCACATGGGTCATCTTCATAAGATGTTTCATATTCACCCTTATATTCCACTTCCGTCTCATAGATAGTTTCAGGTAATTTAACTTTTTCTAATGGTAACTCAACCACTTCTTTTTCACTAATACCATAGTATTGAGAGTTATGTTGAATTATTAACCACAGAGTTGCTGCTCCATCTAATCCAACATTAAAATACCTATTCAAAATACTTTGGAAATCGATAATACTACCTCCTCTGGATACAAACGCGTCCTCACCCAACATACTAGTGGATAACCTAACTAAACTCCATAATTTTGGAGTCATCGTTTTTAGATTAACCTTATAAGTTTCTTTTATTAATTTATTTTCTACTAAAACATTGTATGTTAGTCTTTTTTCTTCAGTTGTCAGATTTGGTAGAATATTTTTAACTCTTGATAAAAACTCTTCTGGGTTATTTTTTATATAATCTACAGTGTATTGACTAACTTTATTTGGATTTTTAAATATCCTTCTTATGTTATCTTCTATTCTATCACCGTCTGGGTCGTATACAATACTTCTTATGTCTTCATCACTCACACTAGGAAAAGTAATCATGTTAGGGTCAGCACCCAATACAAAGTTGGATTTTATTCTAACTCCAGTATCTTTCTTTCTACTTTTACCAACTGCACATTTTTGACTTCCAGTACCATTACTACAATCACTACTTAATATTGCACTAATCAACTCCTCTGAATCCATTGAAACGTATCTAATATGTTTATCGTCTAAAACATGAGCAAAAATCCATTTAAGTGGTTGACCATTAGTAGCTTTAAATGATTCTATTAACATTTCTGCTTTATATGTTCTATAGTCATCACTTGCAATCATTAACTCAACTGGAGTCTTGGGGATTTCTTCTTCGGTAAGTCCATCACCTTCCATACTTTCTTTTGCCCATTTATACCCAACCATTAAACTTCCTGTGTCCCATGCATCACCAGGATTTGATTGTTTAATAGAATAAAAATCATTACCTACTTTAATATCTTCTTTTCCACCTGGCTTACTTGGTTCTCCGTCGAATAGTCCTGCTAACATTCCTTCGAATGCAAAACCTCTTCCCTCTACTCCTTGTTGGAACATTTGGCCATATTCTTCGAATCTTATTCTATCTCTAATTCTTTGTAAATCAGCATCCAAATTTATATCGGTACCTGGAGTGTAGAAAGTATTGTAATCATCACCATCTGCTTCAGGACCACTACTAATAGCTTTATGACCTGAGCTATTAAATATATTTTTAATGAATATTGGTGTGGTTGCCTTATCTCTTTGTATTCCTCCTATAGCTATTAAAGCCTGTGTCCTTAAAGGTAATTTATCAATATCTTGTTCTTGTAATTTTTTATTCTTCATAAGTTAGCATAGACTATTACTCATAAATATCTACAAAGATGCATAATTGTCCACATTCTTTACTATAGTTGTAATAATACTTATTTAATATAGAAATATGAAAAATATAGTAACAATAATATTAGTTATTGGGTTCTTTTCTATTTTATTTTTAGATAATTATTACAATGAAAAAATAGAAACCCTACATTTAGAAACACAGTCTAGAATGGACTCTCTACATCACCACCTGGACTCTCTATCTAACGACATAAACACCCTACATCAATATTTAGATTCTTTACCTTTAGGTTCTCCTTTAGATACTTTAATTGTTTCATCTCATTATGGGTGGAGAAAATTACCTCTATATGGGGGTTGGAGAATGCATAGTGGTACTGACTTTTATGCTGCTTGGAGCGATACAGTTTATGCTGTGGGTCATGGTAAGGTTGTTAGGTCTGGTTGGAACTTTGGGTATGGAAGACAAATAAATATTTCCCATTGTAGTGGGTACGAATCTAGTTATGCACATTTATATAAATTATTTGTTAAGGTTGGTGACTCTGTAAGGTTGGGTGACCCGATAGCAAGAGCTGGAAATTCTGGTGCTGTGACAGGTGCACATTTACATTATGAAATAGCTAGATGGGGTGAAAAAATTAATCCTATGGATGTATTAAGTTACTCTCTAACCGGGTTGTCCGTAAGCTCTACCTCTTCTCAGTAATTTTCCTTGAGTCCAAGCTTCGTGGTTTGGTCCTAAACTATATACAAATTGTCTTCCTTGTCTTTCCATTTTAACAATTCCCGAATCTTTAATTGCAGCAAAGAACATATT
>Ga0208669_1000222_pt1 | contig 23610 bp, 30 predicted proteins | sample 21_taG_FD_184095 | JGI IMG/M metagenome (GOLD analysis project Ga0208669, IMG submission 184095) | Marine viral communities from the Subarctic Pacific Ocean - 21_ETSP_OMZ_AT15319 metaG (SPAdes) (version 2) | ecosystem: Environmental > Aquatic > Marine > Oceanic | place: Pacific Ocean | collected...
ATGTATTTAACGTTCTTGATGATGTTTACGTTCAAGACGCTGTTGACAATAGTAAGTATAATGGGTTTGGTGACAAAGTTCACGCTGCTCATAACGCTGAAGTATTTCTTGGTTCTCCAAGAAGTTTCAACTTAGGACTTGCTGTCAATTTCTAAAATGGTAAAAAATGGGGGAGTTCAATCTCCCCCTTTTATCAAAATAAACCTTGACTTATGTAAGGTTTTAGTTGTATATTAACGTATCGAAAATGGGGATATTATAACCTAAATGTATCAAAATATTTATTACGACAATAAAACACAAACAGTTCATATTTGGGATGATGAAACAGGCTACTACACTTTACCATATAAGAAATATGCTTACGTAAGAGACAGGGTTGGTACTCATATATCTTTGTACGGAGATAAGTTAAAGAAAGTATATAGATTCGATCCTGAAACACCAAACCTATGGGAATCAGATGTACCACCTGAAACTCGTGTATTGGTGGACAACTATACGGATTCAGAAGAACTATCAAATGGTCATCGTATTATGACAATCGATATAGAGGTTGAAGTAACAGATGGCTTTCCGTATCCAGAGGACTCCAAAGACAAGATAACTGCTATCGCAGTTCATAACTCAGAAGAAGATGAGTATTATTGTTTAGTATTAGATGATAAAAAGAAACTCACTTTAGAATCAAAAGATAATGTGATTATCGAATCTTTTGAAAATGAGTTTGATTTACTACAAAGATTTTTTCTATTATATTTAGATTGGAAACCAACCATCATTACAGGTTGGAACTCTGATTCATTTGATATGCCTTACATTTACAATAGAGCTTGTAAGATTGTTGGTTCTGATATAGCTAAACTAATATCACCCATAAGAGAAGTTAAGTGGAACAAACATCGTAAGAGGTTTATGTTTGCTGGTGTTAGTTGTTTAGATTACTTAGCTCTATACAAACTATTCACATACACTCAACTATCCTCTTACAGATTAGATGCTGTAGCTGAACACGAACTTAGTGAAAAGAAGGTTGAGTATAGTGGAACACTCAATGATTTATATGAAAACAATATAGATAAGTTTGTGGAGTATAACATTCATGATGTTAGACTTGTAAAGAGATTACATGATAAGTTAGACTTTATCGATATGGCTCGTGGTGTATGTCATGTAGGTCATGTTCCTTATGAGGATGTGTATTTCTCTTCACGTTATTTAGAAGGTGCTATATTGGTATATCTAAAAAACTTAGGTATAGTTGCTCCAAACAAACCTCCAAGAGTGATAAAAAATGATGATGAAAAGTTTACAGGTGCTTATGTACAATCGCCACAAAGAGGTAAACACGATTGGGTATTTGATTTGGATATTACATCTATGTATCCATCGGTTATTATGTCTCTTAATATCTCGCCCGAAACAAAGATGGGTAAGCTAAAAGGTTGGGATGTAGAGGAGTTTATGAAAGGAACTAAGAAGACATACACTCTTATACAGAATGATAAAGAGATGGGTAGACTTACTGAAACAGAACTGAAAGATTTCTTTGATAAAAACAAAGTTTCAGTATCTTCTAATGGTGTTCTATATCGTAGTGATAAGAAAGGATTGATTCCAGCTCTATTAGAAAAATGGTTCGATACTCGTGTGGAGTATAGAAAGTTGATGAAGAAGTTTGGTGACGCTGGAGATAATGAAAAATACACATACTTTAAAAGTCGTCAGCTAATACAAAAGGTTGTACTAAACTCTCTCTATGGTGTATTGGGTTTACCTGTATTCCGTTTCTATGACTTAGATAATGCTGAGGCTACTACACTCACAGGTCAAGAACTGATTAAGTTTACTAAGAAGATTGGTAATCATTTCTACAACAAAGAGTTAGGAGATGACAAAGACTATTGTATTTATATAGATACAGACTCAGTATTTTATTCAGCTCTTCCATTAATTAAAAATAGATTTCCTACTATGGACTTTGAAAGTGAAACTCTAATGAGTAAGAGGATATTAGATGTAGCTGATGAGATGCAGGGGTTTTTAAATAAGTCTTATGATTACTTTGCTAGTAAGTTTTTAAACTTAGATGTACATAGGTTTGAGATAAAGCAGGAGTTGATAGCTAAATCAGGTTTGTTCATCGTTAAGAAACGATATGGTATGAAGATTATCAACGACAATGGGGTAAAGGTAAACAAACTTCATGTAAAAGGTTTGGACTTAGTTCGTAGTAACTTTCCAAAAGCTATGGGTGAGTTACTGAAGAGTGTGTTGGAAGATATTCTGGCTACTGTACCAAAGGATAAGATAGATGAAAGAATTATAAACTTTAAAGAATCTATGAAACTATTGGACTTTGATAGGATAGCGATGCCAACAGGTATAAATAACCTAAAGAAGTACACAGATGGTAAGGCTGGTAAGTTTACAAAGTTTGCTAAGGGTGCGCCCGCTCATATCAAAGCAGCTCTTACTTATAACGATTTACTAAGACACTTCGGAGTCGGTAATAAATATGAGAAGATAAGTAACTCTGAAAAGATAAGATGGGTTTATCTTAAACAGAATGATTTGGGATTATTGTCTTGTGGATATAAAGGTTATGAAGACCCACCAGAAATAATTAATTTTATTAAGACTAATATAGATTATAAAAAGATGTATGCTCAGATGTTAGAGAAAAAGATAATGATGTTCTATGAATCTCTAAAATGGAATGAGCCAGTAAATAAAAAGACATCTATAGAAAGATTTTTTTGATTTTCACAAATAACTTTGATATATATGTATATATCATATTAACAAATAAGGAGTAAAAAATGAATAAACATTCATTAAAACGTTTTATCGATAAGTACCATCTTGGTGGGAACTGCTCATCAGTTGTGATTAATAGTAAGGGTGATAAACTTTCTACTAGATTTATAACAGGTGATAAGAACCTTCTTGGAGAACTTCATATGACAGGTTGGAAATTTGATGAGGCTGATTTAGGTGTGTATAACACAGAGCAGCTTGTTTCACTACTCTCTGTTCTATCAGAGAATATATCGATGAATCTAACTAAAGCTGGGGATAAAGCTGTATCTATAAAGATATCAGATACAAAATCTGATGTCAACTATATGCTTTCAGATTTATCGGTTATAAGTTCACCACCTAATCTAAAATCTATACCTGATTTTGAGGTAAAGATTAAAGTTGATAAAACTTTTATGAGCAAATTTATTGCTGGTAAAGGTGCTTTAGCAGATACAGATAACTTTACAGTTATTACTGCTGATGATGGAGTAAAGGTTGTGATAGGTTACGCTGAGATTAATACTAATCGTGTTACCTTGCCTGTAGAAACTGAGTCTTATGATAAGATTGAGAACGTTTCTTTTAGTGCTAACCTATTCAGAGATGTATTGGTTGCAAATAAAGAATGTGAAAGTGCTACATTGGAAGTAAGTTCAGGCGGATTGGCTCGTATCAATTTTAAGATTGATGAGTATGATGCTACCTACTACTTAGTTGCAGATACTGATGTGTAATGGAAACAACGTATGTAGATAAATCAAGAGTAACTATTAGACCAATATATAAACCATTGGCTAAAGATATGATTGAGAAAAATCACTACAGCGGAAGATTGTCGTCTTGTAGATATCCATTAGGAGTTTTCTACAAGACAGACAACCCTCATCAATTCTTCGATGAAACTGAAGAGAAACTAATAGGTGTAGCTTGTTACGGATTTCCAGTTGGTAGAAGAGTTGTTGGTTCTATATTCAAAGAAGAGATTATAGAAAACAAAAATGTATTAGAACTAACTAGATTGTTTATACACGATGGTTATGGTAAGAATATAGAGTCGCATGTTATTTCAGCCTCATTCAAATGGATGAAACAATACGCTAAAGACATAAAGGTTTTAATATCATATGCAGATCCTGAACAAAGTCATGATGGTGCTATCTATCAGGCTACCAATTGGATATACCAAGGTTGTGGGGATTTTCAATTAGCACCAACCTTTTCACTTAGGATAAATGAAGAAGACGATTGGATGCATAGTCGAAGTGTGTATTCAAAGTATGGTTCAGCTGCTCCTAAGAACTTAATCAAAGCCATAGGACAAACCTTTTGGTTAAAGAAAGAAGCTAGTAAACATAGATACATTTATTTTCTTGGTAACAAAAAAGAGAATAGACTTTTTAAAAAAACGATGAAACATCCTATGATGGATTATCCTAAGAATTATCAACACGATGTTGAAATAACAAAAATAGAGGTTGAAAACAACAAATGGAAAAATTAGAACATAGTTTATGGGTTGAGAAATACCGGCCTACATCATTGGATACTTACATTGGGAATGAACATCTCAAAAGTAAAGTATCTGTATATCTTGAGAGTGGAGACTTACCACACCTTTTATTATATGGGAAAGCCGGTACAGGTAAAACCACTCTCGCTAAAATATTAGTCAATAACATAGAATGTGACTATATGTATATTAACGCCTCTGATGAGAATAGTGTGGATACGGTTCGTACTAAAGTTCGTGGGTTCGCTTCTACGATGGGGTTCAAAGATTATAAGATTATAATCTTAGATGAGTGTGATTATATCACACCTAACGCTCAAGCTGCTTTACGTAACCTTATGGAGACTTTTTCTAAACATTGTAGGTTTATCCTGACTTGTAACTTTGTAGAAAGAATAATTGACCCGATACAATCTCGTTGTCAATCATTTCAGGTAATACCACCATCAAAGAAAGAAGTTGCTATTCATATGACTAACATCTTAAAAGAAGAGGGTGTTGCTTCTAAGATGGATGATATAGCTGGGTTGGTAAATGCTGGTTATCCTGATATTCGTAGAGTTATAAACTCCTGTCAGAGACAAGTTGTAGATGGGTTATTAGTTGTAGACAAACAATCTTTGGTTGAGAGTGACTATAAGATGAAGTTGTTAGAAATAATCAAAAAGGAAAGTAAGAAGGATGCTTTTAAAAGTGTAAGAAAGTTATTGGCTGATAGTCAGGTAACAGATTTTGCTGAACTGTATAAGTTAATGTACGATGAGGTAGATTCATATGGTACAGGACATATAGCGGAATGTATTTTGATAATCGCTAAGTATCAGCTATCAGATGGCCAGGTAGTTGATAAAGAGATAAATGCTATGGCTATGGTAATAGAATTATTAGGAGTAATAAGATGAGTACAAAACCAATAAAACCGATAAAGGGTGGACAACCACCACAAACGCAAGTAGACATTAATGATACAGAAATGGTAAAGTGTGATGATTGTGGAAACGCATCTTTCATTCAAGCTTTCTTTCTAAGAAGGTTATCGGCTTTGATGTCACCAACAGGACAAGAAGCTATGATTCCAGTTCAGATATACAGTTGTGGTAACTGTGGTAAAGTTCCAGATAAGCTGATGCCAACGGGTAATGAGTAAGAAAGATACTGGAGCTGGTAAGGGTGATAAACTAAGAAGGGGAATAACTCAGAATGAGTGGAACAAAAAGTGGGAAAAAATCTTTGGTAAAAAAGAAGAGTCTGTTCGACCACATAAGTCAGATAACAGCGGTTCAAAATCCTAATTATTGGGAAGATATTTCAGACGAAGATAAGAAGAGCTGGTCTAATTATATGGTTAATAGATTTTTATCTATGAAGCCTGATTGGATTGATTTAGTAAATGAGATTCAAAAGTATCCGTTAGAACCAAAGCAATTATATAAATTTTACACAAGCATCTTACCAAAAAGAAAAGAATGGTTAAGATATATCAAAGGAGACAAAAAGATGAAGTATCCAAAATGGCTTTACGAAATCGTAGTTAAAGAATTACAATGTAGTATGAAAGAGGCTAGTGATGCTGTAGATATGTATGAAATATCTGCCGGTGGTCAATCAGAGTTAGCTGATATGTTATTTAAGTATGGTATTGAAGAAAAAGAAGTTAGAAAGCTCGGACTTATATAGTGTCTGTTACTAATTTCTTAGTTGAAGAAATATTAAGAAAGCCAGCTTCTGAATTTATAGAAAAATACCATTATTCTCACAGTACAAATGGTGTTCAGTCTATAATTCATTATGGTTTATATAAACCCGATGAAGATGGTTCTAGATTTGGTGTACCAAAACAGATTGGAGCTGCTATGTATGCTTGGCCATCAATGCCAAATACGAGAGGTAAGTATAATCCAATCAATCCAACTAAGTGTTTAGAACTTAGAAGATTAGCGTGTGTAGACGACACACCTAAGAACACAGAAAGCTATTTTATCTCACAAACAATAAAGTTACTGAAGAAGACTACGGATATGGAAGTTATAGTTTCGTTTGCTGATGGACACCAAGGACACACAGGAGTAATATACAAAGCTAGTAACTTTGATTACTTAGGTGAAACCGGAGGCGGTAGGATACTGATGGTAGATGGTAAAGAAACACATAGTAGGTCTCTAAATCAGTTGGACAGGCCTTATGGTAGAGAACTTAATCGTAGATATAAAGCTGGTGACGAGAATATATTTTGGAAGAAGACAAAGCCAAAGCATATCTATGTATACTACCTCAATAAAAAAATTAAAAGACAAATAAAAAAGCTTGACTTATATACATAAAATTGTGTATATTTAGTTGTTAGATTGGGAGACTATATGAGTAATATAAAAGAAACATCAAAATACGAATCAGTAACAGAATCGGTAATGGGTGATTATGCACCACAAAAACCCACACCAGTAAAATCTGATAACATTGTAGCTCAGATGGAGAAAGAGTGGCCGGAGATGACGAAAGAGTTTAGGAGATTACAGAAGGAACAATACGAATTGTTTCTACATAAGCAGCATGACTACGGTCCTGGTAATATAAGTGTCGGAACTCAGTTACAAACTGAAGAGGAAATACATCTATCTCTTACAGGTTTATGGTTTAGGATGAATGATAAGATACAAAGATTAAAAACCCTATTGATGGGCAATAAACAAAACGCAGTAGATGGTGAACCAATGGAAGATGCTTACTTAGATGTGAGTAACTATGGTATTATGGCTACTATTGTAAAGAATGGTAAGTGGGGTAAATAGTGTACATTTATATTTGCAAAGCTGGTGTCTATGAATCAGATACCTTAGTTGGCTTGATATGGGAAATGTTTACACATAGATTATACCATTTAATTAATCACGGGAAGTGGACAGACTAATGAAGAAAATAAGTTATAGTCAGTATTCAATGTGGGCTCAATGTCCATTCAGATGGAAGACTGCATATATAGAAGGTAATAGAGAGTTTACGGAAAGTATTCATACTCTCTTTGGAACATCAATGCATGAGGTGATACAAACATTCTTAACTGTAATGTATGAGGATACTGCTAAACAGGCAGAGGCTCTCCCGTTAGATGATATGTTAAGAATCAGAATGAAGAAGAACTACGAAAACGCTATGACTAAGAATGGTGGTGTTGAGTTCTGTACACAAGCTGATATGGTAGAGTTTTATGAACACGGACTATTGATATTAGACTTCCTTAAAAAGAAGAGAGCTCAATACTTCAGTAAGAAAGGCTACGAACTTATCGGTATAGAAGTTCCACTTGACTATGACTTGCCTAATGGTATTAAGTTTATAGGTTATTTGGATGTAGTTATAAGAGATACAGTTAGAGATGTGATTAAGATATATGATATCAAAACATCTACTATGGGTTGGAACAAATGGCAGAAGGCTGATAAACTAAAGAGTGACCAATTGTTATTATATAAACAATTCTACTCAAAACAATTCAATCACCCGTTAGATAAGATAGAAGTCGAATACTTTATTGTGAAACGAAAGTTGTATGAGAACTTAGACTTTCCACAGAAGAGGGTTCAGAAGTTTATACCAGCCAATGGTAAACCATCAATCAATCAAGTAACAAACAGATTGAATGAGTTTATGAAAGAATGCTTTGATAAAGATGGAGAATACAATACTGAACATACTTATAGTAAAGTGGCATCTAAGAAAAATTGCAGGTATTGTGATTTCAATCAAACAGAATTTTGTGACGCAGGAGTAAAGTAATGGTTAAAATAACTTTAAGACTAAACCTATCTGATTTTTTAAATAAATCTCATGAAGAGGAAGTGATAAATAAGTTAGAAGAAATACACAATGATTCTATAACATACTATTTAACTCTATGGTATGAGAAAGGCTCTATATCATCAGAAGATTTAAAGAGATTCTTAATAGACTATGAATCAAGATTACATTTTAAGACAACCATAAAGGTTGGTGATGAACTTAAAAAGAATGATTTTGTATGGTACGATATTATTAGCAAAAAAGATGTTAATATGTCTGATAGGATTCGGTTTCAATATACTTATAGTAGTGAGGAACATATAGTAGAGGGTTTAAATGAGTTTCACAGATGTGCTGTATTTTGCACATCGGAGAAGCCAGCTAAAAAGCAGAAGAGGAATGACTATGAGAGTAGCTATAGTAGGAAGTAGAAGGTATACAAACAAAAGGCGTATACAGGAGTTCATCTTTAAACTGAAACAAAAGTATGGCGAAGAGTTAGAGATAGTAAGTGGCGGACAAAAAGAAGGTGCTGATGGATACGCTAAAAAGTATGCTTTAGAGTTCGATGTAAAATACTCAGAGTTTCCACCTGTTCACTATGTATACAACCAACATTGTGTTCTTGAAAGTTTTAAATACGGAAGACCTTACGCTGCATGGCATTATCACGATAGAAATAAAGAAATAGCAGAATACACAGACGTGATGGCTGCCTTTATTCCCAAAGACACCACATCCAAAGGAACAGAAAGCGCTTTGAAACAGGCAATAAAAAAAGAAAAAAAATATTGTATAATAAGTTAGTTCTTATATACTTATATACATATATACGGAGGAAATGTTATGTTAAAGCTAACATCCGTAAAGTTATTAGACAATCTATATAAAAAGTTCAAGATAAGCAACTTAGATGATAACTTTACATTACAAAAACTAATCAATCGTTCAATGGATTTGTATGTTCATGATGACAATTTTAGAAAACAAATTAACGAATGGCAAAATCTTAAACCAAGCGGGAGTGCATTATGAGAACTGATTTAATTAAAGCTAGTGAACTACACTTTAAAGCACATATTGAAAAACATAGAATAAATGTAGAAAATTTATTAGAAAATGGTGTGGGTGTTGCTGAACATGCAGATATTATGGATACGATAGAAAAAGAGTTAGAGATTATGGCTGAATATGATGATAAGCTATCTATCTTAAATAAATACTTCACTATTAATGATGGTTCTAAAGGGGTTTTAAATGGCTAAGAAAAAGATTTTATTATTATCAGATGATTTAAGAATGTCATCTGGCGTAGGTACGATGTCTCGTGAATTTGTTATGGGAACATTGAAAGAATACGATTGGGTTCAGGTTGGTGGTGCTATTAAACATCCTGATGAAGGTAAGATAGTAGACATGAATGATGCTGTTCGTAAAGAAACTGGTATTGAAGATGCTTATCTTAAAATATATCCAGTCAGCGGATATGGTAGTCCTGATATAGTCAAACAGGTTATTGGACTAGAAAACGGAGTCGATGCTGTACTACATTATACAGACCCTAGATTTTGGGGATGGTTATATCAGATGGAGCATGAGCTAAGACAGACTATTCCAATATTCTATTATAATATTTGGGATGATTTACCTTACCCAAGATGGAATGAGCCATTCTATGAGTCTTGTGATTTAATTATGAACATATCCAAACAAACAGTCAATATAGTAGATAATGTTTGCCAGATAAAACCAAGAACAGATTGGGATAATACCTATATTCCACATGGTATAGATGAGAAGAAGTATTATCCAATTACACCACTAAACACAAAAGAGTGGGGTGACTTACTACAATTTAGAAGAAATATGACGCAGGGTAAAGATTACGAATTTATAGTATTTTGGAACAATAGAAACATCAGAAGAAAGTTACCAGGCGATGTGATAATGGCTTACAAACAATTCTGTGATATGTTACCAAAAGAACAATCTGATAAATGTGCTCTTGTAATGCATACTCAACCACGTGACGAAAATGGAACAGATTTACCTGAAGTTGTTAGAGAGCTTTGTCCTGATTATGATGTTATATTTTCACATAAAAAATTAGATGATAAAGAATTATGTTATCTATATAATATAGCAGATGTCGGTATGAATATGGCTTCCAATGAAGGATTTGGATTAGGAACTTGTGAAGCTCTTATGTGTGGAACACCAATATCAGTCAATGTCACAGGCGGTTTACAAGACCAAGTTGGTTTTAAGTACAAAGATAAGTTCATAACTTACAAAGATTACAGTTGGATTCATTCACTACATGATGATAAAAAGTGGAAAGATAATGAAGATTTGACTTGGGGAGATTGGTGTAAACCAGTTTGGCCATCTAATAGAAGTTTGCAGGGTTCAATACCTACACCATACATCTATGATGACAGGCCTCGCTCTTCAGACTTTGCTGATGTCATCAAAGAATGGTATGATGTGGGCAAAGAAAAAAGAGAAGAGTGTGGTAGGTTAGGTCATGAATTTGTTATGAGTGACGATTCTATGATGTCAGCTACTGCTATGTCTAATAACTTTGTAAGTCATATGAACACAGCATTTGATAAATGGACACCACGTAAACGATTTACAATGCACGAAGTATAGGAGAAGATTATGCCAGTAAGAAATAAAACTAAAAGAACATATCGTAGAAGAAATATAGTTGGAAACTTTAGAGGTTCTGAAGATATTTTTATGAGAAAAGTCCGTGATGGATTTGTTGAATTTTTAAAAAGCCCATTTAACTAAGAGGTAAAGATGAAACCATTAATGTTAATTACAGGACCTGTTGCTACCAGAAGTGGATATGGTTCTCATAGTAGAGATTTAGTTAGAAGTTTAATATCTATGGATAAATTTGACATTCAAGTCAACTCACTTCGTTGGGGAAACTGTCCAATGAATGCGCTTGATGATAAAAATCCAAATGATAAAGTAATAATTGATAGGATTATTACTGATAATAAGTTAGAAAGACAACCTGATATCCATCTACATATCAGCGTACCAAACGAATTTAGTGCATTGGGAAAGTATAACATAGGAATTACTGCCGGTATCGAAAATACTGCTCCAAAGGTAGAGTGGATTCAAGGTATGAACAGAATGAATATGAATATTGTTCCATCCAAGTTCGTAAAAGAGATATTTGAAAGAGTGTCTTATGAAGAAATAAATGAACAAACAAAGCAGAAGACTGGTGAGTTAAAAGTAACATCACCGATAGAAGTTTTATTTGAAGGTGCTGACACAAATATTTATAAGAAGACAAAAGAAATATCAGATAGTCTTAAAGCTGAAATGGGTAATGTCAAAGAAAGATTTGCATTTCTTTATACTGGACATTGGTTACAAGGTAACTTAGGAGAGGATAGAAAAGATACCGGTATGTTGCTGAAGACATTCTTAGAAACTTTCAAAAACAAACCCAATCCACCAGCACTAATAATGAAAACAAGTGGTGCTACGTTTTCTATAATAGATAGAAATGAAGTAAAGAAGAAGATAAAAGATATTAAAGATACTGTAAGTGGTAAACTTCCTCCTGTTTATTTACTGCACGGAGATTTAACTGATGAGGAGATGAACCAGATGTACAATCATCCAAAAGTAAAGGCTCATGTTAGCTTTACGCATGGTGAGGGTTTCGGTCGTCCTTTATTAGAGGCTAGTTTATCAGAGAAGATAGTTATTGCTCCTGATTGGAGTGGACATAAAGATTTTCTTAATAAGAATAACTCAGTTCTTTTGCCAGGTTCATTGACTAAAGTACACCCATCAGCTCTACCAAAAGAAATATTCGTTGAAGGTGCTGAATGGTTTACCACTAACTACCAATACGCTTCACAAGTTTTGATGGATGTATTTAAAAAGAACAGAGAATATACAATGAAAGCCAAAAGACAGTCTATGCATAATAGAGTTAATTTTACTATGGATAAAATGACTACTGAGTTTGCTAGGATGCTAGATAATCATCTACCTAAATTTGAAGAACAACCGAAGTCGGTTAGCTTAAAGTTGCCAAAGTTGAAGAAAGTATCTAGTGCCAAGCCAACTGAGATGAAATTACCAAAACTAAAGAAGGTTTAATATGGAAGAAAAAACAAATTGCCCTTTGTGTAAAGATTTGCACAGTAATTGCTTTGTAGAGAAAACAGAAGTAGAAGGTAAGCCTTTTGAATCTTATATCTGTTTCTCTTGTGGTATGACATCTAATTCTTATCTTGCTTTTGATAGTGAAAAATTAGAAGAATATACAGAGAGTCATAGTCAATTGATGAACGACTTAAAAATATTTGATAAGGAACGGGATATCGTTTGGTTTCCATCTGTGATTAATATGGGAGAAAAGGGTATAATATATCCTGAAGGAACTGCCAGCAACTGGCATTGGTATTATGCTGGTGTAGTAGAAATACCAAAAAAAGATAGAAAAAAATATGATGGTCATGAAAGAAGATTAGATGTTGAGAATGCACAAAAGTTTGGTCAGTTTGAATTTATGGATGCTTGTCAAGCTATGGGAGTTATAAAAGACAATGGCTAAACTACCTTACAGTTGGAATAAAGTAAGTCCTGGTGATATAGTATCTTTCGTCTATGAAAATAGAGATGGTAGAAAACTTCGTAGAACTATATTAGTGTTAGACCCAAAGTTAAGAAACAGAGCTAAGAATAAATCGAGTCAGTATTTAGTCCATGGTATTCAGCTAGAGGTATCTAATAAACCAACACTCGTACAAATGAAAACCCTATTAGAACAAGCAGGTACAACTGAAATAGTAGATGAGAAGAAAAAGATATACAGAGTTCAATTGGATGGTACTGCTAAACAACTTTACAAAAAGATGAGAACTATAATAAACAAATATGGTATTTACAGAAGTTATAATTACGATAAGGCTAGAAAGAGTTCAGTAACATTAGAAGATTTAAGGTTACCAACACAATTTGTGCAAGAGTTAAAGAATGAAAATTAGTTATGGTATTACAGTTCACAACGAAGCTGAGGAACTACAAAAGTTATTAGATGTACTAAACAAAAGCATAGATAAAGAAGATGAGATAGTTGTTTGTGTAGATGGTGATGATGAAAAGGTAGAGGCTGTATTGGGTGAATATCTATCTGAAAACAAAGCTATAGTTTACAAAAGAAAACTTGATGGTAATTTTTCAGACCAAAAAAATTCAGTTATAGAAAAGGCAAGTGGTGATTATATCTTTCATATAGATGCAGATGAATACCCAAACGAAATATTAATACAACAATTAAAAGAAATATTAAAGATAAACGAAGTTGATTTGATTTGGATACCAAGAGTAAATACGATTGAAGGTATGAAAGAAGAACATATACAGAGATGGGGTTGGAGAGTTACAGAGAATAGTTGGGTAAACTATCCTGATTATCAAGCTCGTGTATTTAGAAGAGATGAGTCTATAAGATGGACAAGACCACTTCATGAATACATATCAGGTTGTAAGACATATTCACATTTACCACCACAAGAAGAATTGAGCTTGTATCATCCAAAAACTATAGAGAAGCAAGAGAAACAGAATATGTTTTATAATAAGAATTTCAGTAAAGAAATGAATGTGAGGTAGTTGTGGTAGAACCAATGGTATTTTTTAGAATTGTCGATAATATATTGTATAAAGCTGGAGATGTTGATGTTTTAGGTTTTGAAGAATCAGAAGGGTTACGAATACCTGATGAATATCTTGACAATAGAATATTTGTAGTTATGAGAATGTGTTTGGGTATTGGAGATTGGGGTGTAGTGTCTGCTATGCCAAGATTACTCAAACAAAAATATCCTGATTGTAAAGTTTATGTACCAACAGCAAAATTACAAGAGAAAATATGTGGAGATATTGGAGACGAATGGAGTAGTTGGAAAAATCCATTCAAAAATGGTGTAAATGTCTTTAAGAATAATCCGTATGTTGATGGTTTTGTAAACAGCGTTAAGGGAGAAATATTTCACGATCATTATAGAATATATAACAAAGATAATCCAAATATCCCAATGTTAGAACAGATGTTGAAGTTTTGGCAGCTTGAAGAAGATGAATACAAAGACTCTGCGCCTGAATTGTATTTTAGTGATGAAGAAAAAAAGTTAGGTGATAGTATTATAAAAGAGTACATCGGTGAAGAAGAATATGGTTGCTTACTACTATCAGATAGATATGATTATACTATGGATAGATTAATGTTGGATGTTATAAATCCTAAATTAAAACACTTCTATTGGACAGAAAGACCAATTGAACAGACATCATTTAACTTTATAGACAAAGCATTAGATATGAGACACGTGCCAGTTAGGATACAACTTTACATTAGGTCTAAAGCTAAATACAACGTTGGTAACCAATGTGGAACTACACAGTTAACAACCAGATACTCTGATACATATACAGTTCAAAGGCAATTCCCTATAGCACACAACTTCGTACGTGGTGAAATATACCTAACAGATGATAAGGTAAGAAATTTACTTAAAGGTTTGCCTGATAAAACAGAATCAAAGACTACAACGAGTTTGAAATTTAAAGCTGACTTTATAGACTTCTTTGATAAAGAGGAATATAAAGATATGAAAGTACTAGAAGTTGGTTCTTCATTAGGTCATAGTACAGGAATGTTAAGTTATTTGTTCAAAAAAGTTATAGCTTTAGACAACTTATATGAAAGGCATGAGCAATCAAAAAAGTTAAATAGTAATAGTGATAATATTGAATATGTTGTAATGGATGTTTACAATCAACCTTGGAACTTTGAACATATGGATATCGTATTCATAGATTGTGTTCACGATTATCTTCACGTAAAAAGTGATATAGATAATTCTCTCAATAGTTTTGGTAAAGGAACAATAATTGCTTTCGATGACTATGGTTTATTTCCTGAATTAAAGCAAGCTATAGATGAGTACGTTGATAGAGGACAATTTAAGGTTTTGAAGAAGATAGGTCAGTTAAAGGATACCTATTTTCCAACAACACAATTTAAAGTGCTAAAGGATTATGAGGGTATAATATGTCAAAGCGTGTAATTTACACTTCAGTATTTGGTGGGTATGATAAAGTTACAAAACAGAGCTCAGATGGTTGGGATTGGAAATGCTTTAGTGAGAAAAATAGTATATCATTGTATGATGACAATAATAGAAATGCTAAAAGGTTTAAGGTACTACCACACAAATATTTACAGAACTATGAGTATAGTATTTTTATAGATGGTAATATGGATGTAAGAGGAAACTTAGATGAACTTATTGATAAATATTTGAGTGATTCAAATGTTGCATTCTTTAGTCATAAAAATAATAAGTTGGATTCTAGAGATTGTGCATACGCTGAAGCTCAAACTATACTTGATTTAGGTTCTAAGAATATGAAACTCACTCCTGAAAGAGGTATGTTGAATTATAAAGATAATCCAAAAACTATAGTTAATCAATTTGACAAGTATGCTAAATTAGGTTATCCAGAAAATAATGGTTTGATAACAGGTATGGTTATATTGAGAAGACACAATGAGAAAGATTGTATTGAAACTATGGAAGACTGGTGGAAGGAAATAAAGTATGGTAGTAAAAGAGACCAATTGAGTTTCAATTATTGTGCTTGGAAGAATGGCTTGAAGTTCAATTATATGGATGGAGATTCTAGAGACAATGAATATTTTTACAGAAGTACTAACGCTCACATAGGAAAGAAATGAAGAATATAATTTTTATACCTTATATCAAAAGAGAAAAAGATTTAACTGGCGCATCAAGTATTGGTCATTCAAACAGACATCAAGGTTATGAATGGGGAATAAAGTCTTGGAAAGCTTGGGCTAAAAAGAATGGTCACGAAGTATATGTTATGTCAGACCTACTTTGTCCTGAATCTGAAATGTTAATAACCTGGCAGAGATGGCAGGTTCTAAATATATTAGAACACAATGACATAGAATACAACCAAGTATTAGTTGTCGATGCTGATTCAGTAGTTCATCCTGATTGTCCTAACTTTTTTGAGATGACAGATGGTAAATTTACAAGTGTTTTAACTGATGGGGATTTTGAGTGGATGAACAGAGCTATAAATGGTTACTCTAAAATGTTTTGGAACAAAGAGTTTTGCATACCATCTTTTGAGTTCTTTCAAACTGGCTTTGTTATTATCAATAAAGAACACAAAAAGTTCTTTGATAAGGTGTTTAATTTTTATGAGAAGAACAAACAAAAGATTATTGATTCATATGATATATTATTGACTGGTAGTGATATAACATTGATGAATTGTATGAGAAAAGAATTTGGCTTAGAACTAAATCTACTACCAAGACAATTTGGTATGATGGACATGGTTAGAAAGCAGTTATTCTATTTTCACGAGAGTTGTTATTGGGAAGATAGTTTAACTAACCTATATAACTCAGGTTGGGTATATCAATTTAATGCTATACCACCAAGTAATATGGGAAGAGATAGAACTTACTGGATGAAAAGAGTATACGAGGAGTTATTTTGAGAAAGATAGTAGGATTTACGAGCGGCTATTTTGATATTATGCATCCAGGTCATGTATTGATGTTGAAAGAATGTAAGAGGTATTGTGATTATCTAATAGTTGCAGTCAATGAATACAGAACTAAGACTAAACAGCCAGATGGTAGAGAAAAGAATGAACCTATATGGACACCAAAGGAAAGGTTGATGATGGTTGAAGCTTGTAAGTTTGTAGATGAGGCTTTTCTTTACGATGGTGAAAAAGCTTTATATGATTATCTATTTAATAGTGGTGATAGAATAGATGTTCGTATATTAGGAGATGACCACAGAGATAAACCATTTACAGGAGATGATTTAGAAATTGATATAATATTTAATAGTAGAAATCATAATTACAGCACCACTAACACCATAACAAAAATAATTAAGGAGAGAACTTAATGAATATAGAATTTATATTTTCAGAATTTGGTTCTAGATCTACTGCTAATCAACCAGATAGTTTTACAGATGAGTTTAGATTAGACCCAACATATTCTTCTGTAAAGAAGTTTTTTCCAAAGGCAAAATTAACACTTTACACCGATATGCCTGAGTTAGGAAAAAACTACTCTGATGTAGAAGTTAGGATAATTGATGTAGAAGAAAGCCCATTCTCAAAGTCAAATCATCGTTGGGGTTGGCATTGCTGTGATTATTATGAGGCTAAGGGTTTGTTAGAATCTACGGCTGATGTGGCTATATCAGTAGATTCTGATTTGATGTTTGTATCTGATGAGGTTAGAACAATTTTACCGATAACTAAAAAATTTGGAATTTGTGTTCCAACTAATGAGAGACAGATGGTTAAGGTAGATGGAATCTATACTCGTGGGAATGATGGCGATTATCATTTAGATGAAGACGAAAGTAGGGGTAATCTATTAACTTACGATTTGTGGTGGTGTAGTTTTCATACAGAAGACAACAGAGGTAGGTCTTGGTTAAGTGAGTTCTGTAGATTAATGGAAACCAATCCTAAGAGAGCTCCATTACAAATGAGTAGAGCTAGTTGGAATACTGGTATACACCCATACTCAATGCCACAACAATGGGGAGTTGGTAGTGGTTACATAGGCTGTGGTAATGAAATAATTTTACACGTTGGTCACGAAAATGTTCAAGACCATTACTTAGAAAGGAGAATATAATGAAAATAGTAGGATTCCACAGCGGACATGATTCAGCTTACAGTATATTAGAAAATGGGATTCCAATTATACACAACGAATTGGAAAGATTTAACAGGAGAAAAAATTCAGTTGCTAATTCTATTCAATTATTTTTAGATAATGAGGAAAACTTAGATGATATAATTCATATGACAACCCATCGCACTGGTGGAATGGTAGATAACAATTATATGGATTCTTTTAATAAATGTGAATCTGTAATTGAAAAGAATGGTGGTAAATTGTACATAGTAGGACACCACCAGTCTCACGCTGCTAATGCTTTTTTTACTAGTAATTTTGAAGAAGCACTAATAGTTACAATCGATGGTGGTGGCATTGACAATCCAAATGGGTTATTGCATGATAAATCTGATATAGATACTGCTAAAAATTCTTTCGTAACCTGCACTACTTTTTGGAGTGGTAAAGGAAATAAAATAAATCCAATACATATGATTTCAAATAAAATGTTAAATTTAGGGAAGGATTGGTCTATGTGTACGAGCAAAATATTTGGTCTTGGTACTTGGAGAGATCCAAGAGGAGACCAAGCTGGTACTGTAATGGGTATGGCTGCTTTAGGAGATTCAGAAAAGTATATGTCTTACTTCGAAAATAAATTGACTGTTGGTTTATTTGATAACGATGGTAATGGCTCGATAGATTTTGACTATTTAAAAGGGGAAGCTGATAAAGAAGAGCAAAACAGATTTGATATATCTGCTTCATTACAAAAAGAAACAGAGAGAGTTATCAGAGCTATATTAACACCGTATATTGAAGAATATAAACCAAAAAATCTATGTTTATCAGGAGGTGTGAGTTTAAACTGTGTTTCGATAGGTAAGATGTTAGATTGGTTTCCTGGCATAAATATTTTTGTAGACCCAATACCATATGATGCTGGGTTATCGTTGGGTTCTTCTAGATATGTTTGGCACCATATATTAGATAATCCAAGAATATATAATAATTCGCAAAATCAAAGCCCATATTTAGGCTACACATACACAGAAGATGAAGTTGGAAAAGCTTTAGATGAGAGAAGTGATGAGATAGAAGTTATAGGTGCTGATGATGATTACGTTGTACAGACTATGATTAACAAAAAAATTATATCAGTATTTGGCGGTGGTTCTGAATCTGGTAGAAGAGCTTTGGGTAATAGGAGTATACTAGCAGATCCTACACACGCAGAAACAAAAGATATAGTTAATGAAAGGGTAAAGCACAGACAATGGTTTAGACCATTTGCACCATCGATACTTAGAGAATATGTAAAGGATTGGTTTGTTCACGATGCTGATAGCCCTTACATGAATATTGCTATGAAATTTAAAGAAGGTATGTCTAAAAAAGTTCCAGCAGTAGTTCACTTTGATGATACTGCTAGATTACAATCTGTTAGTAAAGAAGACAATGAATGGTATTATAGTTTTATAGATAATTTTAAGAAGAGAACTGGTGTTCCAATAGTACTTAATACTAGTTTTAATGATAGAGAACCAATAGTAGAGACTCCACAACACGCTTTGGATTGTTTTTTAAGAACCAATATAGATTATCTGTACTTCAGAGACTATGGTATTTTAGTGAGTAAAGCATGGAAAAAGTAGCAGTAATAGTAGAAACTAGAGAACACGATGCTTTACCATTTGTTCTTAATAATGTTATGTCGATTTTACCAGAGGACTATAGTTTACAGATATTTCATGGAACATCTAATTATGATTACGTTTGTGATTCTGTTGAAAATAATATGATGTTGCTTGATAAAAAAGTCAAGTTCACAAATTTGGGAATAGATTCAATATCAGCCGATGCCTCTAGCTTAGAGATTATGTTGACAGAAGATTTTTGGAATCAGATAATTGCTGAAACTGTTTTATACTTTGAGTGTGATTCTATGTTGTGTCCTAATTCAGAGTACAAAGTTGAAGACTTCGAACACTTTGATTATATTGGCGGATGGTGGGGTAAATCTTTCTATCCAAAATCTCTTGATGAATCATATGATAGAGTTATGAATGGTGGCATATCTCTCAGAAAGAAAAGTTTCATGTTAGATATTATAAATAACGAATTGAAACCATATTTACAAAGAGGTGGAAATCCTTGTGAAGATTATTTTGTAACAGATAGAATAAGAAATAAACCAAAGGTAAGAGATGTGTTGAACTTCTCAATAGATAATGGTTATATGTATCCGTTGAATGATAAAGCACCATTTGGATTACACAAGCCGTGGGGTGTAAATCCGGCAAAAGGTCATGGTAGATACTATGAAGATATTATAAGAGTTTGTGAACAAGTTAAAGAATTGGAGAGATTAAATGGCGTATAGAGCTGGTGAAACAATGAGGCTTGAAGAGATTAAGGATATGGGTATTAATCCAAATGCTATATTAGATATAGGAGCTCACACAGGACAATTTCATAGTTGGTCTAAAAGAGTTTGGCCTGATGTTGGTGTCTTTATGATAGAGGCTAATCCATTACATGAGAGTACTTTAGATAGGTTAGCTATGATGAATGGTGATAAGTATCTAATAGCTGCTATGGGTGATGAAGAAAGAGAAGTTACTTTTTATACCCGAAGCGACAAACCACACACAGAAGGTAATTCATATTACAAAGAACATAACTATTGGGATATACCACAATTGGTGCAAGAAAGTAAAGTTAAACTGAAAAAATTAGACGATATTTTTGAAGATGATGCGGTGTTTGAGTTAATTAAAATAGATACGCAAGGTTCTGAGTTAGATATTCTAAAAGGGGGTGTAAAATTAATCAGCAAATCATCTGTAATTGTATTGGAAATAGCTTACACAGAATATAATGAAGGCGCTCCTACTGCTAAAGATATTATTAACTATATGAATAGTATAGGATTTGAGAAAAAAATGAGTATCGGAGAACACTATGAAGATGATGATGTAATTCAAAAGGATTTTGTATTTTTAAATAAGGAGTTAGTTAAATGAAGAAAGAGTTTTTAGATTTAGGTAGACAACCTATAGCAAATAAGTTTTTAAAAGAGGATGAGATTAGTGATGAGTTCTTCTTTGATTTAAAGGTAGTTTTTGATGAGGATACTAAATTAGTTTCTATGAAAGACTTTGTAAAGCCAGAGTTGATGTTCAATGAAGATTACAAGTACAATACATCGTTGTCCACACCAATGGTTAATCATTTCAAAGAAACGGCAGAGATGTTAAGGATGAAGTTTCAGCCTAAGAAAGTTTTGGAGATAGGTTCTAATGATGGTCCTTTCATAAGCAATTTTGATAAGGATAGTTCCATATGTGTGGAACCTTGTGATAACTTTGCAAAGATTACAGCAGATATGGGATACAAAACTAGCACAGAGTTTTGGACTACTGATTTATCTGAGAAGATTGTGAAACAAAATGGTTATATGGATTTAATTTACTCTGCTAATTGTGTATGTCACATTCAAGATTTAGATGACGCATTCAAAGCAGTTAAAAATCTACTATCTCCTAGCGGAGTATTTGTATTTGAAGACCCATCGCTTCTTCGTATGTTAGAGAGAGGTTCTTATGACCAAATATATGACGAACATGCGCATGTATTTTCTGTAACCGCTCTAAATAATATACTGAGAAGAAATGGACTACAGATTTTTAGTGTAGATAATCTATCAGTTCATGGTGGTTCTAATAGAATTTACGCTTGTCATATGGATAGTTGTATATCAGGAGATAGCGTTGGAGAAAACCTAAAAGAAGAAAAAGACTTCGGTATCAATAACTTTGAAACCTATGAGATATTTGCTAAAAGGGTAAAGGAATCAAAAGATGAATTGGTTAGATGTTTAAGTAATCTCAAACATAATGGTAAATCGATAATCAGTATTGGTGCTACATCAAAGTCTACTACTGTATTTAATTATTGTGGTATTGATAGTTCTTTGATTGATTGTATCACAGATACAACACCCGATAAACAGAACTTGCTTGCTCCTGGCAGCCATATACCTGTTGTAGATAGAGAGTCGGTAGACTTAAATGATTACGACTATGCTTTCTTAGGTGCTTGGAACTTCAAAAGTGTTATAGCAAATAAAGAGAGTGAGTTTGTTAAAAATGGTGGACAATTCATAACGCATGTACCAAAAATAATGACATTTTCATAAAGGAGATTGATATGTATTACAATGAGGATGATAGAGCTCAAAGGTTATTAGATGTTTTTGAAGTTTTAGACGGACAAATAAATGTTTCATATGTTAATAGTACAGAACACATTGTCGCTTGGCACAAACACGATATACAATCGGATTACTGGACCTGTATAAAAGGTTCTTTTAAAGTGGGAATGGCTACGGAAGAAGATGGTTGTGAATTTGTATATCTTTCAGATAAGAATCCACAAGTGATTGAGATGAAGCCAGGTGTGTATCACGGATACAAAGCATTAGAGCCTGGCTCTATATTGTTGTATTATTTAACAGAAAAATACAATCCAAATGATGAGTTTAGAGCACCAGTTGGACATTTCGGAGAAGAATGGGAAAGAGAAAATAAATGAAAAATTATTTAGAAGAGTATATGGATTTTTATTCTAAAAAGAATAATTTAGATAGAAATTTGGTTGGGAAGGTTTTTAAACAATCTATGGCTGTTTTTGAAGATGGTAGAGGTTGGAATGGTGGGGGTATGCTAGAGCTTACAGACATTATGGCAGAGGTTATGCAGTGGAAATACATTTCAAAAGAAAAGGAAAGTAGTTTTTATAATGACGATAATGTAGATTTTGAAAAAATGTATGCTTATATGCAAGATTTAGATTTAATGAGAATGTTATCATATAGCATTTCATTGAATAATTCAGTCATGAAAAATCATGTGCAAATATTTGTTGAAAATTTGATTGATAAATATGAAAATGATAATGAAATAGATGAAATAAGTGTGGTTGATTATGGTTGTGGATTGGCGTATTGGACTATAGCAATTTGTGAATCTTTAATTGAAAAAAATATACCAGTTAAATTAACGTTAATTGACCTTTACAGAGAATCTTTTGTTGAATTTTTAGACTATCTTTGTAAAAAAAGAAATATTAATTATGAGTTTGTGGAAGTCAAACATAATAAATTAGTGCCTGAACTACCTAAATTTGATTACGCACATCTCATGGCAGTTTTAGAACACACTTCAGAACCTGAAGAGATTGTTAAAGAATTAGTTGAAAAGGCAAGACATGGTGCTGTTATATTTGGAACATTTTACGATGATCCTTTTGATGACTTTGAACATATATCATATGATTTAAGTGGTTGTAGAGAAATATTAGAGAACAACAAAAAATGGGATATTACAAACCTTGGTTCTTATTGGAATGATGAAACAACTGTTTATCAGATTTTAAAACCTAATGAGGTGTGAAATTAGATGACAACAATTGATGATGTAAAAAGATTTAATCTAAAATTCTTTGACGAATCTGATGGTAGATTGGCTCCAATTGAATTTGATAAAGATGTTCCATTTAAAGTAAAAAGAATGTTTTATGTATTTGGTGTACATAATCAGAACGACAGAGGAAAGCACAGCCACCATAAAACAGAGCAGTTATTGATTTCTATAAATGGTGTCATTGATGTGAAGTGTGATGATGGTATGGGTGGTGTTAGGACTTGGAAACTTGATAAACCTTGGAAAGCTTTATATATTCCTGAGATGATATGGGATGAACAGGTTTA